>PPYF01307352.1_pt1 | contig 14925 bp, 15 predicted proteins | sample 1559871 | NCBI WGS metagenome assembly PPYF01 (sample SAMN08240021, study PRJNA423297) | Human gut metagenome, whole genome shotgun sequencing project. | reverse complement strand
ATCCCAACCAGATCAACAACGTTCTGGCGTTCCCCGGCATTTTCCGCGGCGCTTTTGACGTTCGCGCCAGCGACATCAATGAGGAAATGAAGATTGCCGCCTCCAACGCCCTGGCGAATCTGATCTCCGACGAGGAGCTGAACGAGAACTATATCATCCCCGCCGCCTTTGACCCCAGAGTCGGCCCCGCCGTGGCCAAGGCCGTGGCAGAAGCCGCCCGGAAGTCCGGCGTAGCCCGCATCTGATTTCTGAAAGGGATTGGTTATGATCGAATATACTTTTGCCCATATGGGCATCAACTGTGCCAATGCCGAAGAGGCAAGAAAGGGTGCTGCCCTGCTTGAAGCCCTGTTTGGCCTGACCGTCAGGGAGGGAAACAGCTCCGTATTCGCAGGCAAAGACGTGGAGCTGATGAAGTCTCCTTACCTGGGCAAAAACGGCCACATCGCCATCGGCACGCCCGATGTTGCTGCCGCCGTAGAAGAATTGAAATCCCGGGGCTTCGCATTCAACATGGAGTCTGCGAAATATAAGGCGGACGGCACCCTGAATGCCATCTATCTGGCGGATGAAATCTGCGGCTTTGCTGTGCATCTGATGGGAAATAAATGAATCAGCGAGGCAGCAAAGCATTCGGGAAGCCCTGTTCCCGACGACGGGAACAACCGAAATAAATGAATAGTGGGGAAAACAAAATAAAGAAACTGTTTGCAATATTGCAGAATATGCAGTTGTCTTTGAGCACTGGGTCAAGGACGAGCAGACCGCCTTTATGGACTCCCATTATGACGGCTTCGCCCCGGGCATGGCGGGCAAGCCGGACTCCATGCTGATTCCCGCCTTTTCCCTGCTCATCAAGCAGGGCACTGCCTGCTCCGCGGAGGGCGATACCAAGATTACTATGACCATGAGCATTCTCAATACCATTTCCGGCACGGTACAACTGTCTGAAATGTATTCCATCGACTTCGTTGAGGACATCTGCATCATCGGCCATTCCGGCGGAGCTGCCAGCCCCACGACTGACCATCTCTGCCTCCAAATGGTAGATCGGCAAATCGTCTCACCGCGTTTCCTTTCCTGTTCCTCTTTCGCAAAAGAGAAAATGGACGGTGCGAGTGCGCCGCAGGTGCTGCAGCATTGTCTGTCGCTTTCCGCAGAAAGCGGCATCCCCCCTCGAAGAGAGCGCGCCCGACCAACAGAAAAAAGCCACCCCCTCCCGGAGGTGGCTTACTCTTTTCTCTGAAATAGCCCGTAAATTCCGATACACTGTACTTCGGCAGAATTGCCACATGGTTTTGCAGCGGTTGGCGAACCTGCCGCTGCTCTATCACTGGAGATTTTTCTTTCCTATGGTATATGTAGAGCTTTTCCGCTTCACCCGCAGCATTGCCGGTGGTTTTCTTTTTATGAACAGTTTTCCGGGGTTTCCTGTCGGAAACCCCGGAAAAAATATCATCTGCTTCCCTTGTCGTAGGGGATGCCCTCGGCCTTGGGGGCGCGGGACTTCTTGGAGGTGAACGCCAGCACCACCAGAGAAATGATGTACGGAAGCATGTTGTACACCACGCTGGGGATGTTCATGTTCAGCAGGAAGTCAAAGCCGGAATACACATTGCCCAGCGCCCGGCAGAAGCCGAACAGCAGCGCGGCCAGCGCGATTTTCAGGGGGTGCCACGCGCCGAAGATCATGACGGCCAGAGCAAGGAAGCCGAAGCCCGCCACGCCGTTTTCAAACTTCCACACGCTGACGCCCGCGGTGATGTACACGATGCCGCCGAGACCGCCCAGCAGTCCGGAGATCAGCACACCGGCATAGCGCATCCTGTAGACGTTGATACCCACGGAGTCCGCCGCCTGAGGATGCTCACCGCAGGCACGCAGCCGCAGACCGAAGCGGGTCTTGTACAGCGCCACATAGGCCGCGATCAGGCACAGCACCGCCACCAGCATGAACCAGTTCAGCTCGAACCCGCCCACATGAACCAGCAGCAGGTCTTTCGTGCGGGTGTAGGAGATGTCGGAGGACACGTCGTTGCCGCCGGAGGCCGCGGTGTTCATGGCCTTCACCGCCACGGTAGCCGCAGCAGTTGCCAGCATGTTCATGGCGGTGCCGGTGATGGTCTGGTCAGCCTTGAAGTTGATGGCCGCCACCGCAAGCAATAGCGAGAAAATAAGGCCGAACAGAGCGCTGACAATGACGGTGGTGATGACCATGACCGGCGCTCCCACGGAGACCGGCATGAATTTCAGCACCAGAGCGCCGCCCAGAGCGCCGATGACCATGATGCCCTCCAGACCGATGTTGATAACGCCGCTGCGCTCGGCGAAGCAGCCGCCCAAGGCGACCAGCATCAGAACGGACGCGAAGATCAAAGTGTATTGGATCAGCAGTGTCATTTGTCCTCGCCCCCTTCCTGAATTTGTGCGGCTTTTGCGGCTTTCCGCTCATCGGCCTTCCGCAGCCGGGTCTGGATGAAATACTTGAAGAAGCCCACAAAGGCGCACAGATAGATGATCAGCGCGGAGATCAGGCTGGAGATCTGGGAGCAGTAGACCTGCAGATCCACGTTGCCGCCGCCTGTGGTGATGTACTGGATGAAGAACGCGGACAGGATCGAGCCAATGGGGCTGAGGCCGCCGAGGAACGCAACGGCGATGCCGTTGAAGCCCATGGCGGGGACGGAGGAAATGGTGGTCTCCCAGTCCTCGATGCCGGTGAGGTACAGCAGGCCCGCGCCGAAGCCCGCCAGAGCGCCCGCGATGACCATGGTGAGGATGATGTTCTGGTTTTCCTTCATGCCGCAGTATTTGGCGGCGTTGTAGTTGCTGCCGGTGGCCTTCAGCTCGTAGCCGAATTTGGTCTTATTCAGAACCACCCACACCAGCACCGCCGTCAGAACCGCAATGGGAATGGCGATGGTAACGCTTTTTTCGTTGTTGAAGAGCTTTTCCAGTCCCAGACTGGGGATGAGCGCGCCGGGGTTGGTGGACTGGAGGGTTTTGGTATAGGGGCTGGTGGGATTCTTCACCGTGCCCAGCACCAGATTGGTCAGATACAGGGTGATCCAGTTGAGCATGATACCGGAAATGACCACGTTGACGTTGAACATCGTCCGCAGCGCACCCGCCAGCATACCCAGCAGCGCACCCGCCAGCATACCCAGCAGGATGCAGACATACCACGGCATATTCCACGCCAGCGCGGCATACAGCGCGGCGCAGGCGCCGGCGCAGTACTGACCCGCCGCGCCGATATTGAACATGCCCACCTTGTAGGCAAACAGGACGGACAGGGCGCACAGCAGCAGCGGCGCCGTGCGCACCAGCGCCTGGCCGAAATACTTGAGCTTCAGCGCACCGGGAAAGCGCAGGAAGCTCTTCATCACCGCGACGATCGCTTCAAAGGCGCCGCTGGGTTCGATGATCAGCAGCACCAGATATCCCACGATCAGGCCGCCCAGAACACACACCAAGGATGCGAGCAATGTCTGGAAGCCATCCTTGCGGATCAGGGATTTATGTTCTTTTTTCACCGCTCCTTCGCCTCCTTCTTTGCACCGGCCATGTACAGACCCAATTCTTCCACGGTGGTCGTCTTGGGGTCAAGCTCGCCTACGATCTCGCCCTCGTACATGACGAGGATGCGGTCGGACACCGTCATAACTTCGTCCAGCTCCAGAGAGACCAGCAGCACTGCCTTGCCCGCGTCCCGCTGGGCGACGATCTGCTTGTGGATATACTCAATGGCGCCTACGTCCAGACCGCGGGTGGGCTGCACCGCAATAAGCAGCTGGGGGTTCTTGTCGATCTCCCGGGCGATGATCGCTTTCTGCTGGTTGCCGCCGGACATGGAACGGGCCACGGTAATGGGGCCCTGGCCGGAACGGACGTCATACTGCTCGATCAGCCGCTCGGCATAGGCGCGGATGTTCTTCCGGCGGAGGAAGCCGAACTTGTCGGTGAACTCCGGCTCAAAATACCGCTGTAAGATCATGTTGTCTTCCAACGTGTAGTCCAGCACCAGACCGTGCTTGTGGCGATCCTCCGGAATGTGGCTCATGCCCAGAATGCTGCGGCGGCGGATGGGCGCGTGGGTAATGTCCACGCCGCACATGGTGATCGTGCCGCCGGACGCGGGTTCCAGACCGGATATGGCATATACCAGCTCGCTCTGGCCGTTGCCGTCGATGCCCGCGATGCAGACGATCTCGCCCGCGTGTACCTGAAAACTGACGTTTTTGACTGCGTTGTTCTTGTGGACCTTGGAGGGGACGGTGAGGTTCTTCACATCCAGAACCACCTCACCCGGGTGCGCCTCGCCCTTGGTGACCGCAAATTCCACGTCCCGGCCGACCATCATCCGGGACAGCTCTGCCTTGGTGGTATCCGCGATATTCACGGTGCCCATGTACTTGCCCTTGCGCAGAACGGAGCAGCGGTCGGCAACCGCCATGATCTCGTTGAGCTTGTGGGAGATAAAGAGGATGGATTTCCCTTCCGCCGCGAGATTGCGCATGATCTGCAGCAACTCCTGAATCTCCTGGGGGGTCAGCACGGCGGTAGGCTCGTCGAAAATCAGGATCTCGTTGTCCCGGTACAGCATTTTCAGAATTTCCGTGCGCTGCTGCATACCGACGGAGATGTCCTCGATCAGCGCATCAGGATCGACCCGCAGGCCGTATTTTTCCGACAGCGCCATGACCTTTTCCCGGGCGCGGGCGCGCTGAAGAATGCCGTGCTTCGTATCCTCGTCACCGAGGATGATGTTGTCCAGCACGGAGAAGCACTCCACCAGCTTGAAGTGCTGGTGAACCATGCCGATGCCCAGAGCATTGGCGTCGTTGGGGTTGTTGATTTTGACCTCCACGCCGTCCTTTTTGATTACGCCCTCCTCAGCCTGATAAAGGCCGAACAGAACGCTCATCAGCGTGGATTTTCCGGCGCCGTTTTCACCCAGCAGGGCGTGAATTTCGCCCTTTTTCAGCTGGAGCGTAACATTGTCGTTTGCGATGATACCGGGGAAGCGCTTCGTAATGTTTACCATTTCGATTGCGTAAGGTACATCCTGCAATCCAATTACCTCCTTTTCGTTCCCGGCGGGGCAGTGGCACAATTCGCCCCTTTCCTTCCGCCGCCGTCCGGCAATCCATCATGATAGGGCTGCCGCTGCCGGACGGTTCTAAACTCGTGTGTCACTTTTTATTATACACGACCTATCGTCAGATTTCAAATAAAATCCGTAGAAATTGGGAAATTTTTTGGTAAAAAAAGAGAACGGGCAGTTTGCCCGTTCTCTTGCGGTTGGAAAAGGAAATTACTTCAGGTTGCCCAGCCAGGAAACGTTGACGTTGGTCACGGCAGGCTCAACGGAGGTATCTTTGGAGACGGTGATGGTGCCGTCGAACATACCCTTCACCAGAGCGGCGTAGTCGTCCTTGGAGAACTTGCCGTCGGCGAACTGAGTGGTCTCGGCCAGCTGCACGTAGTTGGCAGCGGGATCGTCGCCGGATACCAGACCCAGAGTCTCGATCTTGCCGGCATAGTCAGCCCACTTGCCACCCACGATGATGTCGGTCAGCGCATTGATCGTGGTGGGGTACAGGCCCTTCATGGCGGAGGTAACGGTCATGCCGTCGCCGTAGTCGCCATCGATAATGCCCTTCTGGTCAACGTCAACGCCGATGACCTTGGCATTGACCTTCTTGGCAGCCTCAGCCGCGGAGGTGTAGATGCCGCCGCCGCAGGCGAAGACGACCTCGGTGCCGTCGGCATACCAGGTGTCCATAACGGCAGTGATGTCAGCGTCGCCGTAGAACTGGTTGCCGTAAGCGTACTTCATGTCAACGGTGATGCCCAGCTCCTTGGCAGCGGCGTCAACGCCCTGCACATAGCCATAGCCATAGCGGATAACGGCGGGAACGGCCATGCCGCCCAGGAAGCCCAGCTTGGTGTAGCCCAGCTTGACAGCAGCGTAACCGGCCATGTAACCGGCCAGCTCTTCCTGATAGATGGCGCAGTAGACATTGCTCATGTCCACATAGTCTTCCAGCTTCCAGTTGTCGGGGTTGTAGTCATAGCTCTCGCCCTTGTTGGCAACGGCGGTCTCCAGCAGGTCGCCCTTGGCAACGTCCAGCGCGACGAACTTCACGTCGGGATAGTTGGGAGCAACTTCCACGATGGTGCCGCCGAAAGCGTAACCGGGCATCACGATGACGTTGTAGCCCTCAGCGATGGCCAGCTCCACGGAAGCCACACGGCCGGCGGTATCGTTGCTGGTGGGCTTGTAGTACTTGGTTTCCACATTGTTGTCCTTGCCGAAGGCAACGACGGCTTCCCAGGTGGTCTGGTTGAAGGACTGGTCGGTGATATCACCGTAGTCGGTAACCATGGCGACCTTGTAGCTGCCAGTGGAAGCTGCGTCCTTCTTGCCGGAGCCGCAGGCGACCAGAGTCAGGGACAGCGCCAGAACCAGCAGCAGAGCCAGAATCTTTTTCATGATTGCATTCCTCCATAATTTTCTATTCTTGGTAGTGTTCGATACACCGATAGTATTGTCGCACATTTTGATTAAAAAATCAACCCATTTTCGATGGTTTCCCGGTTTTTTTCACGATGTCTCCGTCAGGTGTGCATATGTTTCTGCGCAGAGAAGCTGAAAGGCAGGATCTCAGCCAGGGTGTGGGCTTCGCAGCCCTCCGGCGTGATCATGTAAATGAGAAAATCGTCGCCGCAGAATTCCCGCATCACCTGACGGCACACGCCGCAGGGCGGGAACGCCCCGGTGATGACGCCGTCCTTTCCGCCGCACACGGCGATGGCGGCAAAGTCCCGGTGGCCGTCGTAGACCGCCTTGAAGAAGGCGGTGCGCTCGGCGCAGACCGTGGGGCTGTAGGACGCGTTTTCGATGTTGCAGCCCTGATACACCGTCCCGTCGGCGCACAGCAGCGCCGCGCCCACCTGATAGCCGGAGTAGGGGACGTAGGCATGGGTCATGGCCTCTCTGGCAAGCTCACACAGTTTTTCGGGTGTCATAGTTCGCCTCCTGATACTTACAGTATTTCTCCCGCGAAACTCGTGCCCGCGCCGTCCCAATGAACGCCCAGCAGGTCGGTGACGGTGGCGGCAATGTCCGCGAAGGTGGGCTTCGTGCCGAGATTGCCGGGTTTGACGCCCTTGCCCAGCACCAGCAGCGGCACATACTCACGGGTGTGGTCGGTGGTGGCAGTGTAGGATGGGTCGCAGCCGTGGTCGGCGGTGATCATCACCACGTCGTCCTCCCCCAGAGTGGGCAGGAACGTGCCCAGCCAGTGGTCGAACTCCGTCAGGGCGGCGGCGTAGCCGTCGATGTCCCGGCGGTGGCCGTAGAGCATGTCAAAATCCACCAGATTCACGAAGCACAGCCCGTGGAAGTCCCGGGCGGCAAAGTCCGTGGTATGTGCCATGCCGTCGGCGTTGGACTTGTTGAACACGTACTCCGTGTCCCCCCGTCCGGCGAAAATGTCGTGGATCTTACCAACGGCCAGGCAGTCCAACCCCGCCGCCTTTACGGCGTCCAGCATGGTCTGCTTCGGCGGCTCCAGAGAAAAGTCGTGACGGTTGGCCGTGCGCTTGAAGCCGTGCTCCGCGTCGCCCACATAGGGGCGGGCGATCACCCGGCCGACGCCATACTTTCCCTGCAAAAGCTTCCGCGCCTTGCGGCAGGCATCGTACAGCTCCTGCAAGGGAATCCATTCCTCATGCGCCGCCACCTGAAACACGGAATCGGCGGAGGTGTAGACGATCCACTTGCCGGTCTTGCGCTGCTCCTCGCCGTAGTCCCGGATGACGTCGGTGCCGGAATAGGGCAGGTTGCACAGGACGCCCCGGCCGGTCTCCTCCTCGAAGGCGTCCAGAACCTCTTTGGGGAAGCCGTTGGGGAAGGTGGGCAGGGGCTGGGGGGAGATCACACCGGCGATTTCCCAATGGCCGATGGTGGTGTCCTTGCCCATGGAGCTTTCCGTCAGCCGGGCGAACGCGCCGGTGGGGGCGGCGGCCTTAGGCAGGCAGGTCACGCCGTCGATGTTGCCCAGTCCCGCGGCGGTCATGTTGGGAATGTCCAGCTTTGGGGAGGTGGCGCAGGCGCCCAGGGTATTGACCCCCACGTCCCCGAAGGATTCCGCGTCGGGCATCGCGCCGATGCCGAAGGAATCCAGAACGATCAAAAACGCTAAAAAACGAAGTCAATACATTTCTTACCGCCGCCCAGGCGGTCTGCCGTGAAACGGCTTTCATAAAATGATGAAATCATTTTATGAAGAAATAGTATTAGATTCTGGGGTTTATTTGTTCTCCATGGCCACGGCGGTGTCCAGCGCCACCTTCATCATGGTGGTGAAGGAATTCTGGCGCTGCTCGGAGGTGGTATCCTCGCCGGTGAGGATGTGGTCGGAAATGGTGCAGATGCACAGCGCCCGCTTGCCGTACCGGGCGGCGTTCATGTACAGGGCGGCGGCTTCCATTTCCAGCGCCATGACGCCCATCTTCTTCAGGCCGTACAGGCTGTCCAGTCCCTCGGGCACCAGCGCGTGGTCGCCGTAGAACACGTCGGAGGAATTCACGTTGCCCACATGGTAGACGGCGCCGTTTTCCTCGGCGGCCCTGACGGCCTCCTTCAGCAGCTCCCATGATGCGATGGGGGCGAAGGTACCGGGGAGATGGAACTGGGCGGCAAAGTTGGAATCGGTGCAGGCGCCCTGGGCGATCACCAGATCATACAGGTGGATATTCTCCTGAATGGCGCCCGCGGAGCCGACGCGGATGATATTCTCCACGCCGTAGCCGTTGAACAGCTCATGGGAATAAATGCCGATGGCGGGCATACCCATGCCGGAGGCCATGACGGAGACCTTGACACCCTTGTAGGTGCCGGTGTAGCCCTGCACGCCCCGGACGTTGTTGACGAGGACGGGGTTTTCCAGGAAATTCTCGGCGATGAATTTGCTGCGCAGAGGGTCGCCGGGCATCAGTACGGTCTTGCCGAAATCACCGGGCTTTGCGGAAATATGCGGGGTGGGGGTTGGGAACATAGCAATCATCCTTTCGTTTCTGTAATTTTATAATGTAGGGGGACGTGGGCTTAGTAGCCGCTGCCCTCCAATCCCTTTGCGATCTTGACAATGCGGGAGGTTCCCAGACGGGACGCGCCCAGCATAATGAACTTCTCCGCGTCGGCAAGGCTGGAAATGCCGCCGGCAGCCTTGATCTTCACATGGGGCGCGACGTGGGCGGCGAACAGCTCCACGTCGTGGAAGGTCGCGCCGGCCTTGGAAAAGCCCGTGGAAGTCTTGATGTAGTCCGCGCCGGAGTCGGAGACGCACCTGCACAGGGCGATCTTTTCCTCGTCGGTGAGCAGGCAGGTCTCGATGATGACTTTCAGGAGCTTTCCGTTGCAGGCGGCTTTCACGGCGGCGATCTCCTCCGTGATCTTCTCCCACAGGCCGTCCTTCGCCCAGCCGATGTTGATGACCATGTCCACCTCGTCCGCGCCGTTCGCCACGGCGTCGGAGGCCATGAAGCACTTGGCGGCGGTGGTGTCGTAGCCGTTGGGGAAGCCGATGACGGTGCAGATGGGCAGCTTGTCCCCAACGTACTCCTTCGCCTGCTTCACGTAGGACGCGGGGATGCAGACGGAGGCGGTGTGATACTTCATACCGTCGTCACAGACGCCTTTGATCTCCGCCCAGGTGGCGGTCTGGGTCAGCAGGGTGTGGTCGCACTTGGCGAGAATGTCTTTCAGTTCCATGATGATTCTCCTTTTGTATATGATTCAGTTGTGTCCGTGGAGGCGGATGACCCGGTGCTCCCGGATGCCCCGGATATAGCACTTGTGACACATGGCAATATAGCTGTCGTTGCCCCCCAGCACCACCTGCGCGCCCTGGGTGATGATGTGGCCGTCGCCGTCGATACGGGCGTTCACCGTAGCCTTCGCGCCGCAGTCGCAGATGGTCTTGATCTCCTGAATGGTGTCCGCCACCTCCATCAGGCGGCGGCTGCCGGGAAACAGGCGGGTCTGGAAGTCCGTGCGCAGGCCGAAGCACATCACCGGAATGTTGTAGTCATTGACAAGTGCGCGGAGCTGGTCGATCTGGCTTTCCGTCAGGAACTGGCATTCATCCACGATAATGACGTCGCACTTGCCCTCCTGCGTGTCCTGAAACAGCAGGTAAATGTCCGTGCCGGGGGCGATGACGTCCGCCGGGGATTCCAGACCGATGCGGCTGCGCAGAATCTTCGCGCCGTCCCGGGTGTCAGTGCCGGGCTTGATGAGCCAGACGTTTAAGTCGTTTTCCTCGTAGTTGTACTTGGTGATCAGCGCCTGAGCCGTCTTGCTGGAACCCATGGCGCCGTACTTGAAATAAAGCTTTGCCATTGTGTCTACCTCCGTTCGTCCTCCTATTATAACGAAAAAGAAGGCCGGATGCAACCCCTTTTCTGGGCGAAGTACACAATATATGCTTGCATTCCCGCCTGCCGGATGCTATACTGAACAAAAGAAGAAAAATTTTTCGGCAAATTTTCCATTTTCTGAAACCTTCGCCGCAGTTTGTCGAGTATATGGACAGAAGCACATAACAACAAGGAGGTAACTCAAATGAAAAAGATGACCGCATTTCTCGTAACCCTGTGTATGCTTGCCGCTCTGCTGGCCGGATGCGGCGGCGCAAGCAAATCCACCCAGGCCTTCGACGCAGCCGCCCCCGCCGAGGCGGCGAATGGCGCTTACTATGATATGGAGAGCGCCAAATCGGAAGACGGCGGGCTGACAGGCGACACCGATTCCACCGTGCTGCCGGAAGGCCGCAAGTGGATCATCACCGTGAACATGTCCGCCGAGACCGAAGATCTGGACGCTCTGATGGAAGCCCTGAACGGAAAGATCTCCGGTCTGGGCGGCTACGTGGAGGATCAGGACAGCTATAACGGCAGCATGTATTCCTCCCGCCGCTACCGCAGCGCCAGTCTCACCGTCCGTATCCCTGCCCAGCGGGTGGACGAATTCACCGAGGAAATGTCCGGCATTGCCAACGTGGTATCCACCAACCTGAGCCGGGAGGACATCACCCTGAGCTACGTCGCGACCGAAAGCCGCGTTAAGGCGCTGCAAACCGAGGAAGCCCGGCTTCTGGAGCTGATGGAGCAGGCCGAGACCATGGCCGACCTGCTGGAGATCGAAAGCCGCCTGACGGACGTGCGCTACGAGCTGGAAAACCGTGCTTCCCAGCTGCGGCTGTACGACAATCAGGTAGATTACGCCACCATCTACTTATCCATCGACGAAGTGCAGGAGTACACCCCCGTTGAAGAACCCACCGTGTGGGAGCGGATCAGCGGCGGCTTTGTGAGCAGCGTGAAGGGCGTCGGCAACGGGCTGCTTGACCTGCTGGTGTGGGTGCTGGCAAAGTCCCCCTATCTCGTCATTCTGGGCGGCGTCACCGTGGGCGTGGTGGTTCTCGTCAAGAAGCGCAAAGCCCGCAAGGCGGCAAAGAAGGCCGCCAAGCAGAATCCCACTGAAGAAAGCAAATAAGTACGTGTCCCGCCGGGCGCACCGAAAGGTGCGCCCGACTTTTATTTTGGAATTGTAATGGTCAGCACGATCTGGCTGTCCGTCTCCCGGCGTTCCGATACGGCGGGAATGCCGGACAGCTGGATTTTTTGCAGGGACTGGGTCAGGTTGTTGAGAAACGCGCCCACGTTGGCTCTTGACGGCCTGTCCGCCCGGGCAGACAGGAGCGTTTCCACATACTTTTCCGTCCGCGCCACGCTCATGCCCTGCCGGACGATCTCCTTTATCGCCCCGAGCTTGCTTTCCTCCGTAGGCAGCTTCAGAAGCGCCCGGGCATGGCGCTCCGTCAGCCCCGCCTCCCGCAGGGCAAGCAGCACCGGCTCGCTGTGCTTCAGCAGCCGCAGCTTGTTGGCCACCGCGCTCTGGCTTTTCCCCAGAAGCCGCGCCGCCTGCTCCTGGCTCATGTTCCAGTCCTCCAGCAACCGGGAAATGCCCATGGCTTCCTCGATGAAATCCAAGTCCTGCCGCTGCAAATTTTCCACCATGGCCGCCATGCCGGATTCCCGGTCGTCCATGCTCATGATGATGCAGGGGATGTCCGTGATCCCCGCCAGCTCCGCCGCCCGCAGACGGCGCTCCCCCGCGATCAGCTCATAGCCGTTTCCGCTGCGGCGGACGGACAGCGGCTGCAAGATTCCGTGCTGCCGGATGGAATCGGACAGCTCGTCCAGCGCCTCCGGGCGGAAAATTTTCCGGGGCTGCGCCGGATTGGGGCGGATGGAACGAGCCGGGAGAAAAACCACCCGTCCGGTCTCCATGTAGGTTTTCAGCTTCTGACATTGCATTGCCCGTCCTCCCTTGTTGATATGGAACCATTTTACGTTCCTCAGAAACGGGAATACCAGCGAAAACGGCGCAATGTTCCGGGGAAATGCACGACATTTTCTTCTCTCTTTTACCGTTCTTTCCCAGTTCATAAAATATTTACGGAATATTGCATTTTCCCTCTTGCTTTTTTTGCCAAGCTGCGCTATTATATTAGCACTCAAAACGAGTGAGTGCTAAACCGCGTAGATACAGGCGGGCAGGGTTCGCCCGATACCCGTCGTCTAAATGCTTATATGTATGGAGGAATTCAAAATGAAACTCAAGCCCATGGCAGATAACGTTCTGCTGAAAGCCCACGAGGCGCCCGAGACCACCGTCTCCGGCATTGTTCTGGCTACCACCAACAAGGAAAAGCCCATGATCTACGAAGTCGTTTCCGTCGGCCCCGGCACCAAGGACGTCACCATGACCGTCAAAGCCGGTGAGAAGGTCGTCGTCGGTAAGTTCACCGGCACCGATGTGACCATCGACAAGGAAGATTACAAGTTTGTCAAGCAGGACGACATTCTGGCCGTCGTCACTGACTAAGGAGGAAGATTATCATGTCCAAGATGATTGTTTACGGCGAAGAAGCCCGCAAGAAGCTGCAGTCCGGCATTGACCAGCTGGCCAATACCGTTAAAGTTACTCTGGGACCCAAGGGCCGCAATGTGGTTCTGGGCAAGAAGTACGGCGCGCCCCTCATCACCAACGACGGCGTGACCATCGCCAAGGAAGTGGAGCTGGAGGACGCCTTTGAGAACATGGGCGCACAGCTCATCCGGGAAGTCGCCACCAAGACCAACGACGTGGCCGGTGACGGCACCACCACCGCCACCCTGCTGGCACAGGCCATCACCCGTGAGGGCCTGAAGAATCTGTCCGCCGGCGCGAACCCCATGGTCATGCGCAAGGGCATCGACAAGGCCGTTGCCGCTGCCGTTGAGGCCATCAAATCTAACTCCGTTCCCGTGTCCGACTCCGCCGCCATCGCCCGTGTCGGCACCGTGTCCTCCGGCGACGAGACCATCGGCAAGCTGATCGCCGAGGCCATGGAGAAGGTCGGCAAGGAAGGCGTCATCACCATCGAGGAGAGCAAGACCGCCGAGACCGGTCTGGATGTGGTCGAGGGTATGCAGTTCGACCGTGGCTATATCTCCCCCTACATGGTCACCGACACCGACAAGATGGAGGCCGTTCTGGACGATGCTTACGTCCTGATCACCGATAAGAAGATTTCCTCCATTCAGGAGATTCTGCCCATTCTGGAGCCCATCGTCAAGTCCGGCCGCAAGCTGATGATCATTGCTGAGGACGTGGAGGGCGACGCTCTGGCAACGCTGCTGCTGAACCGTCTGCAGGGCCGCTTCAATGTGGTCTGCGTGAAGGCTCCCGGCTTCGGCGACCGCCGCAAGGAAATGCTGCAGGATATCGCCGTCCTGACCGGCGGCACCGTCATTTCCAGCCAGCTGAACATGGAGCTGCCTGACGCCAAGATGGAAGATCTGGGCCACTGCCGTCAGATCGTGGTCACCAAGGACACCACCACCATCGTCGATGGTGACGGCGCTCCCGAGGCCATCCAGGATCGTGCCCACATGATCCGCTCCGCCATTGCCACCACCACCTCCGACTACGACCGTGAGAAGCTGCAGGAGCGTCTGGCGAAGCTGTCCGGCGGCGTGGCCGTCATTAAGGTCGGCGCTCAGACCGAGGTCGCCATGAAGGAGCAGAAGCTGCGGGTCGAGGATGCTCTGAACGCTGCCCGCGCCGCTGTGGAAGAGGGCATCGTGGCCGGCGGCGGTACTGCTCAGGTCAACGCCATCCCCGCTGTGGAGAAGCTGATTTCCACGCTGCACGGCGACGAGAAGACCGGCGCACGGATCATCGCCGCCGCTCTGCAGGCCCCTATCCGTCAGATCGCTGAGAACGCCGGTGTGGACGGCAGCGTCGTCTACGAGAAGATCCGCACCTCCGGCAAGGTCGGCTACGGCTACAACGCCTACACCGAGGAGTATGTGGACATGATTCCCGCAGGCATCGTCGATCCCACCAAGGTGACCCGTTCCGCTCTGGAGAACGCCGCTTCCATCGCGGGCTGCGTGCTGACCACCGAGTCTCTGGTCGTGGATAAGCCCGATCCCGCCGCCGACGCCGCAGCAGCCGCTGCCGCAGGTCAGGCCGGTGGAATGTACTAAGCACTTCCCATAAAACGAATCAGTCCGGCGGCTCCAAAAGGAGCCGCCGGGCTTTTCTGTTCAGGCGTGATTACGTAACGCAAAAAACACCCCACAGAATGGGCGGAGCGCATCAGACGGTTGACAACCCCCTTGCCTCTCCCCTTGGGAGATGTGGCTGAGCGAAGCGAAGACGGAGAGGGGAAATTAGGGTGCAAGGCTCTCTCATACTGAACTCCAATTAAAATCTTTAGGGCAATACCGCACAGAAAAAGGTGCCAAAAACCGCCGAGTGTGATATAATAAACTTATGGATAAACAGATGACAATTTC
>PPYF01220398.1_pt1 | contig 14931 bp, 9 predicted proteins | sample 1559871 | NCBI WGS metagenome assembly PPYF01 (sample SAMN08240021, study PRJNA423297) | Human gut metagenome, whole genome shotgun sequencing project. | reverse complement strand
AATTGCGTTCCAAAATTCTTGCCGCCTGTGCAGTATCAGAGAGCGTAAAACGGATATGCTTACTGCTTTTTTGCTCCAGATCGGCAAGGCTTTCTTCTTCCAGCAATGCACCATGGTCGATAATTCCAATATCGTCAGCCAGTAGAGAAATCTCCGAAAGAATGTGACTGGAGATCAAAATGGTTTTTCCTCTTGCGTCGCAAAGTTCCCGGATAAAGGAGCGTACCTCTGCAATGCCGATGGGATCAAGACCGTTGATCGGCTCATCCAAAATCAAAAGTTCCGGATCGTGCATAACGGCAAGTGCAATGGCAAGCCGCTGCTTCATACCAAGGGAATACTGCGAAAAGAGCTTTTTATCTTTGTAGGGCAATCCTACCAGATCCAGAGCGTCTTTGATGGCATGATTATTTGGTACACCTCGCAGAGTAGCAAAGATACGCAGGTTCTCTGTGCCGGTCAGATTGGGATAAAAGCCAGGAGACTCTATCAGGCTGCCGATACGGGGCAGCAATTTCTTTTCATTCCCCTGCAAAGGCTTTCCCCAGATCTTAACTTTCCCGGAAGTTGGATTTGTTAAGCCCAACAGCATCTTCATGGTTGTAGTTTTTCCGGCTCCGTTTCTCCCCAACAGACCATAAATTCTCCCACGCTTCACACAAGGATATGAAACAGTCTTATTAACTGACTTTGAAAATCTGACTGAGGAATTAAAGCAGTATTCTGCCCAATTGGTTCTGCTTGATATTAACCTACCCTATGAAAATGGATATGAAGTATGCAAAAAGATCAAGCAGATTATGCCCATACCAATTATTTTTGTAACAAGCAGAGATACAAATGCTGACGAATTAAAAAGTATCCAGGCAGGTGGAATTGATTTTATCACAAAGCCGTATGATACACTAATTCTTCTGGAGAAGATCAAGCGAGCATTACAATTATCAAATCCAAATAATTTTCGTGAGCTTGTAAAAAAGGATTGTACCCTTGATTTACATTTATCCATCTTAAAATATCAAGAGAAAAGTATAGAACTGACAAGAAATGAATTTCGTATTTTATACTACTTCTTTATGAACGAAGATAAAATCATTAGTAAAGAGGAATTATTGGACAAACTGTGGAACGATAAATATTATTTGGATGAAAATATATTATTGGTTAATATGACACGTCTAAAAAAGAAAATGAAAGAAATCGGTATTGTTCACCTATTGGAAAATATCCGGGGAAAGGGTTGGAAACTGTGAACTTTTTTACATTTATATTCGAAGAAAAAATAACAGAGATATTGTTTCAGCTTTTCTTTCTTGCTTTTGTCGTGCTTCTTTTACTCTTCTATGATGTAGATATTAGATTTGTTGTGATGCTTGCAATTCTTTTCATCAGCATGCAAGGACTCTTTCAATGGTACTTGTACCGAAAGAACCGCAAGGCTTCACAACATATTATAAACTTAACTGACGGACTAGAAGAAACATATTATATTGCAGATGTTTTACCCAAACCAAAAGGATTTCAAAATAAAGCTTATTATTATGCACTGAAAAAAGCATGTAAATCCATGAATGATGAAATCAGTAAAATTACAGAAGAAAAACAAGAATATCAAGAATATGTAGAATGTTTCGCCCATGAAATCAAGATTCCTATAGGAGCTTTATCACTGACCTTTGACAACACGAAAAATTATACACTCAAAAAGGAAACTGACAAGATCTTTCAATTAGTGGAACAAATGCTCTATTATGCGCGAAGCGGAAATACAGAAAAAGATTTTTTTATCAAACAGCTGCATTTAGAAGACGTAATACATTATGTAATTTTGAAATTCCGTCGTTCCCTTATGGAAAATAAGGCGATCATCAGTATCCATGATATAGACCATATTATTTATACGGATGAAAAATGGCTGATGTTCATTCTGTCTCAAATCGTGCAAAATTCAATTAAGTATTTTGACAAGCAAGAAAACAGACTAACCATCTACAGTCAGGATAACCAACATTTCAGCGTATATTCATTTGTTCATTATGAGCATTATTTTATATATTGCTGCGCCACTGGTCTTCAATGCTGAAATACCAGAAAATCCGAGTATGTACTTCATCAGTCTTGCTATTTTTATTGCAGTATCACTTAGTATTGCCAGTATAATCGGTCTGGCAGTAAAAGACCAAGCAAAAACCTCTATGTTTTCTATTATTGTTTTTTTACCGTCAATCATGCTTTCTGGAATTATGTTTCCGATGGAACTGCTTCCGAAAGCGTTTGAAACAATAGGAAAACTATTTCCAGCTACATGGGGATATAAACTAATGACAGAAAATGTTTTTAAGTTTGAAAGCCTTTTGCCACTGCTCTTGATTTTTGTTTTAGCTACTGTTATGTGTAGTATTCTGTTACGAAGAATTGATAAATAGCAAACCCAGCCGAGCCAGTCAACGGTAAGCAAAGTATGTCCACCGTTGACTGGCTCTTTGGCTTTACTGGTGAATAATCAAGGAACGACAGTAAAAAAGTGATGTCCCCTTTCTGCAGACCTTGCCCTGATACTGTAACAGGCGTAAGGAAGAAAATTCTATTATGAAAATGAAAAGTATTTGCTCTTATTTGGGATTATAACATTTGAACATTGAAAGATATTCTCTTTAAACATAGCCTTATCTAAAAAGCTATTCCTATTTTATATTCGTTAAATGCTGTATCTTTGTTACTTTGCATCTTAAAATCAATCTCATATCTGAAGAAGAACTACAGGTAGACAATATGATTTCCTCTGGCCAGTCGCAAGACACATCGTCTTCCAAAGCATATATATCATCCCGCATGGACACTTTTTCACACGCTGTTATCTCCAAATGCAAGGTTTTTTCAGGTAGATACAGATATGCAGAATCTGAGTTCTTCCGGAACACAGAATCCTGATACTGCTTCAGATTACTGAACATGCTGCCGTCTTTCATATTATGACCGTATAAGATCACGCGCCGATCTGTAAAATCATCATGGTTTCTATAATCCAGAAAGATACTTCCTGCCTTATTGTTTTCTTTTTGAAAAGTGTGATACAGGTAATACTCGTTATCTTCTCCCTGTACCACAGGATAATCCACCCCAATCCCTGGAATCTGTATCCAGGCAACTAGATCCTCATTGATTTTACGAAGTCCTTCAAAATCAATTTCCTTCCCTGTTTCCTTTTCCGGTTCATCTCCTGTCATTTTTTCCGGCTGACATACAGGAACTTCTTTTATGTACGCCTTCAGTTCTTTATATTCTTTCTGTCCATCATAATATTCTTTCCCTATATCTATCAGTTTTACAGCTGCAATTCCAAAGACTGCAATACAGAGCAGTAAAATCATCTTTTCTCCTATATGACGCATCTCTTTTCCTCCAATAAAAAAAAGAGATTGCCACCCACAATTTTAAAGTGACAATCTCCATCGTTACATGTTACATTTTTTCAGCATTATCGTTTATCTTCTCCTTCTGCGGATACGGATTACTATAACCACAATGCCAAGTATCGCTGCTGCCATAATAATCACCGGAATCCATATCTTTGTATGATCACCGGTTTTTGGCGCATCCGGCGGAGGTGTTCCAGGCTTTCTGGTATTTTCAATTTCTTTTGTCACCTCAATGAGTTTTGTCTCATCATCCTGATAATCGAATACCACTTCCACCTCCTCTGTGTTTGCTTCATAGCCTTCTAACGGTTTCGTTTCCACAAGAACATATACAATCGGTTCTACATATTTGCCCTCTTCATAAACTGCAATCGGCAGTTCTTCACTCTTTGCAGTTCCATCCTCGCCGGTCACCAGTGTTCCAACTACTTCACCAGTAGCTTTATTGCGAAGTTCAAATTCTACACTTGCAAGCGGAGCCTTATTTTCCGCATCTGTCTTCTGAACCAGGAGCTGACCGGATGGACGTTCATCTTTCATCTCTACTTTCTGGATTTCTCCTGTTTCTTCTACAACAAAAGGAACATCTGATACAACAAGATATCCTTCCGGGGCTGCCTCTTCATGCAGGATGTATTCGCCCGGTTCTAACGCATACACTTTATGCGGTTCTTTTGTGGAAACCCATTCTTCCACTATGTCCCCGTCCTTATTAAGGATTTGAAGTTTTGCCCCTTCCACTTCCTTTTCATCTGTGATGTCAGTTTTCGTAATTTCTACTACTGTCGGCTGATTTTCAATCTCTTTTGTAAGCGTGATAACCTCCAGTTCTGGATTCTGATAGGTTGCATCAAAGGACCATGTATCTTCTGTTTTCAGATATCCCGGGGCTGCCGCCAGTTCTTTTACCAGATATTTTCCATGTGGAAGGTCAACGTCAAAGCGGATGCTTCCGTCTTCTGCGGACTCTGTTTTTGCAATCAGAGTACCCGATTCTATAAGTACATTATCTGCAAGATCAACAATATCTTCCTCCGCATACAGTCCAAATACTGCTCCCTGTACAGGCTCTTTTGTTTCTTTGGATAATTTCGTAAGAACAAGCTCTATCTTCTGGCGCTTATTTTCAAGTTCCATAGAAACATAATCTACCGCTACTTCCTGTCCCTGATACTTAATTTCAAATTCTTTTGCTTCAGGATCCAGAACAAAATGATGATTTCCAACATCTGTTTCCTTCAGATAATAGGAACCAACCGGCAGATTGTGAAGTGATACAGTTCCCTCTTTTCCGGTCACAAGTTTTGCAACAAGTCCATCTTTTTCATACAACACTTTACGGTTACCTGCTTCATCTTTCTGTCCATCTGGTGTATAAATCGTTTCTTTTGCATAAACTTCAAAGGTTATACCTTCTGCTCCCTTCTTCTCATATTGGAACATATAACCGCTGTCTTCTTCTATGACTTCCTCTTTGCCGAAAAATTCACTGATAGAATTTATTGTGCCTGCTATGCCATTTTTCATTTTTGTAAGAAGGGAATCTTCCACATTCTTAGCACCCACAAGATCTTCCCCTGTTTTCTTGATTGTCAGACTTCCTACCGCTTCATCGTTTTGCTGGCGTACTACGACAATATATTTTCCGGTTTCTTCCTCTACTTCATAAGCTGTTTCGGAATTCACAGTGATCGTAATGAAATCGCGTTTTGCATCTTCATAAGCGCCTGTCTGTGACAACTGGTTTAATGGAATATTGCTCTCTCCGTCTTTCAACGCCATTTCATACCCTGGCTGTACATATAAATCAGGAGCTTTTACTTCTTCTATGCGGTAAGTTCCCATCTTTAACTGCTCTGGTGTCATAAGATAACCTTCGTCATTCGTTTCAAATACATCCAGTTCCTTTTCTTCCGGATAGCGCACCTTCATTGTCACATATTCTTTCTTTTTCACATCATAGATTTTATATTGTGCGTGATTATTTAATACTAGAAGATGTGTCTGTGCATCTTCCTTGATAATCTTAAGGAAAAACTGGATCGGTCTATCATCAAACACACGCCATGGCTGCGGTTCCCTGCTATCTTCGGTAATGGTTACAAGGAATGGATTGATGGTCTGGAGATTTTTTGGAGTTGTAGATTCAAAAACCACATATTTTCCATATGGAAGTTCTGGAGAACGTACAAATCCTTTCTTGTCTGTAAACAGTTCTTCCACCGAAACTTTCTTACCATTCTCGTAATAATGTGCCGTTTCATCTTCTGAATAGTCATAGCCGATAAAATCCTCTGCTTTGAAAGCATTTCCTTCCGATGGTTTCAGACTTCCATCTTTTACACCTTTCAGATTCTGGATCAGAAATACTTTAAATCCAGCACCTTTCAAAAGCTCTGTTTCTGTCTGGTTTCCATCCTCTGAAATCTTGATCAGTTCAAATGCCTGTTTTTTTACCGTTTCTTTCACTGTCACATTCCGATGCACGATTGCAACATCCTGTCCTTCATAACCAACTTCCACTGGATAGGCAGTTTCATCCAAAAGATAGCCCTCTCCAGGTGAGATTTCTTTTACATAATAATTTCCCAGATACAGATTCGTAAAATCAACTTTTCCATCTTTGATCACGCCCTGCGCAACCAGATCATCTTTTTTATGGACGTCTTCTGACTTCCCATTCGGATGTTTGATATCCTCTGCTGCATAGAGCCCGTAAACTGCACCATCTAAGTCTGCATCTCCCTGGCTGATATATTCTTCCGCATCTTTATCAATCTTAAACACATGGATTTCCCCTCGAACCTCTTTATTGGAAAACGTATGCGAAAATTCATATGTATAAGTTTTATCATTCTCATACTCAAACAGGAAGTCATACCGGTCAGAACTCATATAATAAGATTCCGGTGCCTGAATCTCTTTCAAATAATAGCGGAAATTGATAGGAATATCTGAATGAAAAGCCGCAGCTCCCTCTTTATCAGAAGTGACCTTCTCAATCAGGGTATCCTTTTTTACCACTACTTTTCCTTCTGCATTGATAATGTCTTCACCTGCATACAGACCGAATACAGCACCCTCTAAAGTCTCTTTGTCATTTTCCGATTTCTTTACTGCCTGGACCTTTACCTTTGGTCTGTCATTGATATAAGTTGTCTCCTCCTGTACCAATTCCACCGTCTGCCCGGCATAAGAAAGAGTCACATACTGTGTGCGTTCTGCCTCTGTCTTTCCGATAGTTAGGTCTGCCGGCGCCTTCTGCTCCACAATCTTATACTTTCCTAAATGCAGTTCTTTACTGGTAATGCTTCCGTCTGCTTTTGTTGTCAACTGATCTATCAATTCACCGGATTCATAAATAGGTGTCTTCTGATCCTGACTTACAATTTTTTCTGCCGCATAAATAGAATAACTTGCCTCTCCAAACGGAACCGACTGATATTCAAATTTAAGATTTCCTTCCTGTCCGGATACAGAAGAAAGAACCTCTCCGCTTTTTCGAATTGTGATTTTCCCCTTCTGTTCCTCATTTGAGATAGTCAGGCTCTGTGTTTTCCCTGCCTGCAGCTTCACATTGAAAGCCTCCGTATTCAGCTTATATCCATTGGGAACGGATATTTCTTTGAGATATACCGTTTCCTGTGTCTTAGGAATTTCTACCTGCGTTTCTCCTTTTTCATTTGTTGCCGGCATTTCAGTAATCAGCTTGGTGCATTCTTTGTCGCTGTAAATTCCAAAAACTGCACCTGCAAGATTTACATTTGTCACATTATCCTTTTTCATAACCTTGACTTTTGCATAATCCATCCATTTTACTTCAAAACTCACCGAATCGCTTTCTTCTTCAAAGAATGTGCCATATCCAATATCCTGAGTAGAACCGCCTGTAGAGACCACAAGAGTTTTCCATTGGGTTCCCATTTTTCCTGCTAAGGAACCGGAGTTCCATGTTCCGGTCACAGTCATCGGTGCACTGAAATAGAAATTTGTACCGCCGGGAATTTTTACATTTCCATTTTTCGTGCTGCCACCACTATGATACGTTACATTTTCCGGCAGATTCAATGTAATATAATTCCGATGATCTCCCTGCAGCCGAAATTCTTCTGTTCGCTGCACTCCATTGCTTTCGTATGCTTTTGTCGAAGTTGGGGTAAGATCAATGGCTGCTTTAGGTGGTGCTTCCAAACCATTTAGATACTGAATGTAATCCCATAATCCTGAAGCCTTGACGCTTTCAAAAGTACACCCGTAAAATCCATCTGTACCGCAATACGCATAAGAAGCTGCAATATGTGTAAAGATATATTTCAATTTCCAGTCAAAACTCGGCATATAACTGCCAGTAATATCTCCAGGTCCTCCGTATCCATAATAAAGAACTTTCTGCAAAGCCAGGTTACTTTCAAAGATATTTGCCACATAATCACTGGACGGTGGCGAAGATTTTGCAGACTCCAGACAATATGCCACATGCCCATTCACCGTAAAATAAGTGGTGGAATAGTTTCCTAAATTAGATGGATACGGAAGTCTTTCTCCTACGACCAGATTCACATTGACAGATCGGTTTTCTGTCATGGTTTCTGGTACTACCGATAAAAAAGAGGCATTCTCCGCAGATACATCCAGCTTTAAGTTCTCCGCATTCTCCGGCACTTCCGGCGCTTCTGTCAGTACAGGTTCCGGGTCAGGGTCACTTTCCTCTGTATCCCCTTTTGAACTTTTCTGATTACGGTCTGCTCTTTTATTCTCTGGTTCACGAGGTCTGACTACAATTTTTCTTGTCAGTTCATAACACGCTCCTTTTTCCGGTGTAACCAGATAAGTTGCAAGGTATGTACCAGGGCGGTCTGCAAAAAATCCCTGTCCATCTTCGCTGACAACATCCATGAATACAGCTTTTTCACCTTTTTTCAAGGCAAGCCCCGTAAAATCTTTTTCGATTTCAAATGATTCCCCCTGCTCAATCGTCAAAGTTTCGGCGGTGGTCTGTTTCTCATTCTCATCGCCTTTTTCCTCCTTTATTACATTTGTCTCCGATTCTGCTACTCTGCCTTTTGATGCCGCAAATACGGCATTCCCAGACGGAATAAGTGCAGAACAGGATAAAAGAAAAGCCAGCGTTCCCGCCAGCCATCTGTGTTTTCTATGTTTCAATTGCAACGCTCCTTTCCTGTTGATTTTTGAGTGTGATTGTGTTTTCTTATTTTCCCGAATCTTATGTAGGGCGTTCCCGTATGTGCATATGCTTCATCTCCTTTCCTCTGGCTCATAAATCAGGCCATAAAAAAACGGAACTGCACTCTTACAGTTCCGCTTTTTTATCACCTGATTGTTTTGGGGACGTATCATGAATCTGCCAGTTTTACTTTGCATCGTTTCATATAACACGCAATCCCATATTTTAAAATTTTATCCACTCCGTTCTCCCGGAGTTCTTCATCATATTTCTTTTCCTCTATCTGCTGTAGTGCCCGTTCACAAGCCTGATCAAGATTTCCGTCATTGGCGTACTTGACTTCGATAAGGATAACCGTTTCACTGTTTTCGGTTTCAACGAGGATATCGCTGTATCCTTCGCCGCTTTCCTGATTGGACGATACGTACCATTCTTCCTTCACGCCCAGGATTCCAAGCAGTATCCCATGATAAAAGTTCTCCTTGCTTGCTTTTCTCACAAACGTATCCCGGATACTGATGGTCTTTTTCAGGTAGCTTTCAAAAATTTCTCCTACCTTCGTTTCCTCACCGTTTTTCAGGGCATCACAGAATCGGTTTAATGTATCGCCGTCCTTTGCAACGCTCTCTTTAAAGTATTCCATGATCTGTGTTTCAAAAATATCCCGGATTTCCAGATTCGGTATCGCAAGTTTATACCGTTTTGCATCAACTCTTCCACGCTGTGTCAAATATCCCGTCATAAACAACAGGCTCCAGACGTTCTCTACCGACTGATACATTTCCGGATAGACAAGCTCCTGATGAATCTCTTTTATAATTTCCTCTCCGGCGAGCAAAGTTTCAATCTCACGCTTGGTTTTAAAATTACCGGACATTTGAATGAATTTCTTGACGGCATCATTACTGCTGGTGTTGATCCAATAATTTTCCGGAAAAGAATCCGCATGGTCTTTTAATTTATCACAGTAATTCAATACATCCCAGGGGCAGTACACTTCTACGCCGCCAAACTGATACCCGTCATACCAGTTCTTTACTTCTTCATAATGATCCTCGATTTCATAATACTTCAGCATTTCTCTTACTTCCGTATCTGTAAAACCGAAATATTCATCATACCGTTCATCTGTAATGGACAATACTTTCAGGTTATTAAGTCCCGTAAAGATACTTTCTTTTGAAATACGCATGCATCCTGTCATCACTGCAAATTTCAGGCTGTCATTCGTTTTCAATGCCTGTTCCAATAAACTACGGATTAAAAAGATCATCTGATCATAATACCCGTTTTCAAATGCTTTTGCTAATGGAACATCATACTCATCAATCAAAAGAACTACTTTTGTTCCGTAATGTTTCTCCAATAATTCCGATAATATTTTCAATCCACCACAAAATGCAGCCTCACTCATATTATTATTCAAAAGTTCCTTATATTCTAACTTGTCATAATCACTTAAGGCGTCACTCCCCAAAAGAAACTGAACATTACGGGCTACTTTTTTCATGATTCGAACCGCAAAATCAAATGCATCCTCATAAGTGGCTGCATTGATTCCTTTCAGGGAAATTGAAATAACCGGATATTTCCCCATATACTCTTCACACAGTTTTGTATCTTTTGAAATTTCCAATCCATCATAGATACTCTGGTCTCTCTCTATGGAAAAAAAGTGTTCCAGCATACTCATATTTAAGGTTTTCCCGAAACGTCTTGGTCTGGTAAAAAGATTTACCATTCCACCGTTACGGATCAGTTCTGAAATCAGCCCCGTCTTATCCACATAATAATAGTTATCGTTAATAATCTGCTCAAAATTTTCCAATCCCACCGGAAGGCGTTTTTTTTCTTCACCCATGTTATTCACACTCCTTCTCTGTTGGTTATATTATAACAAAGATCCGCACAAAAGCCTATACCTAACTTTACTCATAATTCCCGTAATTCCCAGTCATCAATGCCTTTGTAATTTTCCTGCCAGTAACCTTCGTCATCCGTATCCCAAACCGCACGCTTACAGATTAAATCCAGCTTTTCACAAATCTCATAGAGTTTCAGGCAGCCCTTCCGAATATGATTTCGTTTTTCCCTCTTTTTCGGACATTCTCCATTACTGCCTTTACATTTTTCACAAATTTCTTTGTAAGCATGGTCACAGTCTAACCGCATACATTTATCCATATCATTTGCTTCAATGACCACTTTTACTCCTTGTTCTTTTAATCGGTTCAGTGACAATTCCAGTTCCTTGTAATTGGATACGCCTGGATTTCCAAGATATGGCTGCCCGGTTCTCTGAGAAGCTGCTTCGGCTTTTAAAACACCCTCTGTCACATAAACTACAGGAGATTTCAAAGTACCGGAAAGGCTTACCGGACTTCCGGGGGAACAACCTTTTTCCATCTTAGCGCTGCTGAGCCATACATATTTCCGTTTCTGAAAGGGATTATCCAAACGAATCTGAAATGCAACAAGTAATCCTTCATCGGTCCACACCGGACAAAGGTACCCTTGATTCTTTTCATAAAATGCAATTTCCCAATCTCCTTGATAATTCACGAAGAACCCCGGTACTCCTTCCAGTCTACATCCCCGTTTGATCAGTTTTCTCGCTATCGCAACAGATTCTTCAGGACTGGTGCTTTTATAACCCGCATTTTCCATATTTGCAATTTCCTGTTGGGTAAGTCCCCTCTTCAATAAATCCTGCTTATGTCGTGGCAGCAATCGCAACAAAGTTATAAGTTCCCGATACGTACGATCTCGCCTCTCATAATCTGCAGGTTTTGCCAGGGATTCTTTCTGCTTCTTTTTCTGACGATGGATTTCCAGTTTCTTTGCAATCTGTTCTCGTACACCAAAATGCAGTGTCCTTTGGATCTCATGGTATGCTTCTTTATAACGTTCTGTCCCATATAATCCAGTCAAATCCGCATATAACGTCAGCATATTTCCCGCCGCATCACAATGAAAACAATGATAGATATTCGCCATTTCACCTTCTTTATATACGACAAAATTGCATTTTCCCCTTCTGTCTCCGCAAAACGGACAGACCACATTATACGAAGCCTCATCACCACCAGGAAGTCTCTCAATTCCTAAAATCGTTCCTACATCTGTAATTGTAAATGGTGTCATATTCTTTTCCCCAAAAGAACATGGTCCCTACAAAGGAACCATGTTCATGCAACTGTTATGCAGCCCTAAGCTCTTCCGATTCACTTTGATAATCCAGAAGTGTTTTTGCCGCTTTTACTAACTCTTTATTCGGACCCTTATACTTATTTACGATCCATTTCATGGTTTCTGTGCCTTTCACTCCGGATTCCAGAACCTGTTCCATCGTTTTTCCTTTGAACACGCCAAAGTCACACACGAATTTCTTCGCTGCTTCTACTTCCGAATCCGATGCGTCATCTTCCAGTTCCTCCTGAAGTTCTTCCATAAAATCAGCATCTTCTTCAAATGGAACTTCTTCTGCATTTACCGGGATGAATCCATCCGTATTTTCCGCTTTTTCTACCGATGATGCTTCTTCTGATTCCGGTTTTTCTTCCATTTTCGGTTTGATCGTTTCATCTTTTCCATCAAAACTCGGTTTATTTTCCGAATACTTTTCTGCTTTTTCCTGTGGGCATGATTCTGCATCTGATTTCAATTCCAACTGTTCGTAGTCTTTGACAATCGGTGTATTACCTAACAGCGGTTTCAGTTTCTGACCTTTTTTAGAAGAAACAACTGACTTTTTCCCTTCTCCGCTGGAAGTTTGCTTACCTTCTGCCCGCTTAGTACTCTTCTCTACTGCTTTTTCTTTTCCATGTACCTGCCTTGTCGGATTATTTTTCGTGTTGGAACTCTGCTTTCCATCATGCTCAGCATAATCCGGATCTTCCTGCTCACTTCCCACCTGACGGATACAGAATTTATTGCGGAAATAATATTTCAGGCCATAAGTCAATGCCGTTCCATGCGCCTTATCTGGGATCTCATTTGTTCCGGTGATATGGATCGTCACATGCCTGCATTCTTCCGGCCGGTCTGCATTTGTCCAGCAAAGTTCTACATCTGCCTCATATCTCCAGTAATCATCTTTATCCAGTACCAGATAGGTCTGATGCCCTGACTCATCATACTGTGTCGGGATTTCCCGCACAATATCGAAATTAACTCCATATTTATTTAATGCCGGTGTCATGGCTTCATAAATATCATCCAGCGTAGCAAAATCATAATCAGCCTCATCATTGTAAAATCTTTTTAAAAGAGTCGGCATTTTTCGTCTGATTCTTAACATTTTCTGTTCCAGATTCAAGTATTGATAATTTTTCATTGATTCGTTTCCTCCTATTTCTATTGTTTATGCCGCATTCCTGCTTGCGACGTTTTCATAAAGAACTATTCCACCATATGACACACTCTGTATGTCTTCAATCCGAAACTCAGCCGTTTTCCCAAACATTCGCTCCAATGTCGCTCTATCCTTTTGGGAACACCCTCGGATGGAATAATACCCTTTAGGGTTACAAAGCTCCTCTACCGACATATTCACTTGAATAACTTTCTTTTTACGGCAAAGAATTACCTGTACTGCCTTGTGACGGGTTTCATTCAGCGCTTGTATCAAATGTTTGATTTTATGAATCCGGTCATTTGGCGTGTCCAAGATTTCCCGGAATTCGTCCCGCACACAACCATACAAAATTCTCTGCTGTGAAATATACGGTATATTTCGCTTGATCCACTGCCTTGCAATCTTCTCTGCTGCCTGTTCTCCATATTCTAAAAACAATAAATATATAGCATCCGAAAAGGAAGCCTCCAGAGAAATTTGTGGTATGAAGTGAATGTCCGCAAGACTTCCATTCTGTAGGTAATAACGCTCTGCGCGTTCTCTGATTTCACTGCGCCTTACCATTGGAAGCAGGCTCTTTGTATCACATCCAGATTGGTACAGAAAGTCCTGCCAGGATGCACTTAACATTTCCTCCGCTTTTTGACTGATACATCTTTCTGCGTCCTTTCTGATATCGGCTCTATTCGGAAACCCCATTTCTTCTGGCAGTCCGAGCATTGCTGTCAATTTCTCATCCACGTCATACAGACTGCTATTCTTTTTGGAAAACAACCCTGCAAAATTCAGGTCATTCCCAGGTATAAGGTTTTTTCCTGTTCTTTTTTGAAGATACAGGTAGAAAAAGTTTCCCTGCTCTACTTTTACTACAGTATAGTCTAGATTCTCCCATGTACTTTTTGTCTCAGTTCCCTCAAGCCATGCCCAAAAGCTCCCGGTACAAGAACCCGATACTACCCAGGTAGGCAGCATTTTTGATTTGTTCCTGTTCATTACGAAAGTTCCCCTGGCATATCACAGTCATGCCAGCGTACATTCATACATCGTGCAATTTTCTCTTCCATCTTTACGAGACTGGAAGGACTGCTCCCATTTTTTCTGGCAAAAAAGAGGGCTTCACAAAGCCCACAATAAATCTCGTATGCGCTGCATGGCTGTTCTCCAAAATTCACCTTAAACCGTTCCACAGTCTCAGCAATCAGTTTCTTTCCAAAACTCTGTTTCTTCATGACTTCTGACAGGGTATTTACCGGGTACCGGATACGAATATCACACAGTTTTCCGATATCTTTGAGTTTCTGTTTGTAATACTGGAAAATAGATTCCATATTTTCAGTAAATTCCTCCAATCCCTGTTTGTGACGATGCTTTGTGCGCAAGGCTTCTCCCAAAACAATGGTATAATCTCCATCTAAAATAGAATAAAAGATATTTGCTCCCGACGCCCCTACATCAGAACTCACAATACGGATAAACGTCTGAAACTTTCCAAACGGCGTTTTCCCATGTTCTGCCATCAAATCTGCATAAGCTTTTGTCATCTTCTCGTCGATAATCTTCCATGTGATCTGCGCCATATTGTGATCTGCATAAGCGTAAGAGAATTCCGCATTGTGATCGCCACTAATGTACGCTGATGCAATCATAAAAAGTTTCGGCATAGAAATAATTGCATAATCTGCCTCGTCACCAGAGAGTACTCCCCTTACCTTTCCTTCTGAAATGCGAAGAAGCGCCTCCCCTTTTGAAACCTGCAGACACTCATTGAGAATATCCGCCAGTACTGTTTTTTTTACATCCATAAGCGCCGTTCCCTTGATTCTTGCCCGGTCTTTCAGGGTGCTGACCGCCGTTTTTCCAAGCGGATACATCCCTTCCGGGAATTGTAGCAGCAATCCGGAATGTTTCTTGGTATCAGCTAACAGGTCTTTCATGTCAACATTCTCTATATCCGGCATCAGTACTTCATG
>PPYF01370735.1_pt1 | contig 14935 bp, 12 predicted proteins | sample 1559871 | NCBI WGS metagenome assembly PPYF01 (sample SAMN08240021, study PRJNA423297) | Human gut metagenome, whole genome shotgun sequencing project. | reverse complement strand
GGGTTATTACATGGACGCGCAGGAAGCAAAACTGCGGCAGAAAATGCAGGGCACCGGCGTAAGCGTCACCCGTAACGGCGACAACATCGTGCTCAATATGCCAAACAACGTCACCTTCGACAGCTCCTCCTCCACGTTGAAACCGGCGGGTGCGAACACGCTGGTTGGCGTCGCAATGGTCCTGAAAGAGTATGAAAAAACCGCGGTTAACGTCGTCGGCTACACCGACAGCACCGGCAGCCAGCAGCTCAACATGAAGTTGTCGCAGCAGCGCGCCGACTCGGTGGCCAGCTCACTCATCACCCAGGGCGTCGCCGCCGCGCGCGTGCGCACCTCCGGTATGGGCCCGGCAAATCCGATTGCCAGCAACAGCACCGAAGAAGGCAAAGCACAGAACCGCCGCGTCGAGATTACGCTCAGCCCGATGTAATCTTTTTATTGCCGGGTGGCGCCACGTCTCCCGGCAAAACGCTTGCTTAGCCAGATTTTCGCGTTAAGGTGTTCTCACTTTCAGGCGAGAGAACTTCCATGGCAAAATCAGCACGCCCTACCATCAGCGATGTGGCAAAAGCCGCGCAAACCGGCAAAACCAGTATTTCCCGCTATCTCAATGGCGAAAAACATCTGCTCTCCGATGCGCTACTCGCCCGCATTGAAGCCGCCATTGCGGAACTCGACTATCGCCCAAGCCTGATGGCTCGCAACCTGAAACGCGGCCGCACCCGCCTGATTGGTCTGATCATCGCTGATATCACTAACCCCTACTCCGTCAACGTCTTGAGCGGGATCGAAGCGGCCTGCCGTGAGAAAGGCTTTACCCCGCTGGTGTGTAACACCAACAACGAGGTGAACCAGGAGCTGCACTATCTCGATCTGCTGCGCAGCTATCAGGTGGAAGGAATTGTGGTCAATGCCGTGGGGATGCGTGAAGAAGGCCTACAGCGCCTGCAACAATCCGCGCTGCCAATGGTGCTGATTGACCGAAAAATCCCGGATTTCTCCTGCGATGTTGTGGGTCTGGATAACGCCCAGGCCGCGACAACCGCCACCGAACACCTCATCGAACAGGGCTTTGAAGCGCTGCTGTTTATCAGCGAACCGCTGGGCACCGTCAACACCCGTCGCGAGCGTCTGAGCGCCTTTCGCGCCACCCTCGCCCGCTATCCCGGCGTCGTGGCCGATAATGCCGAAGTGCCGCTGGCAGAAAACACCCAGCTTGATAACACCCTGCGCCAATTCCACCAGCAGCACCGCGGCATGCGCAAGGCAGTCATTTCTGCCAACGGTGCATTAACGCTGCAGGTCGCCCGTTCGCTCAAACGTATTGGCCTCAACTGGGGTAGCGATATTGGCCTGCTCGGTTTTGATGAACTGGAGTGGGCGGAGCTGGCTGGCGTGGGCATCACCACCCTGAAGCAGCCGACCTGGCAAATTGGCTACGCCGCCGTTGAGCAAGTCGTTCGTCGCATTGAAGGGGTTTCCGAATCTATCCATGAGCAGGTCTTTTCCGGTGAGCTGATCGTTCGCGGATCAACGGCGCGTTAACATTCCTTCGTGATGGTGATCATAAATTCAACACCCTGAGATTTTCTTTGGAACCGATTCCATTTAGCGTATTAGAAAGAGCGCTGGATTTGGAGTCCCTATGCAAAGAAAAATCATGGTGGTCACTGCCGCTTATGGCTACGACTCGGTACGTGCGGCAGGCGGGCAAGTCGCCATGCTGCCGATTATCGCCAATGCGGGGGCTGACGGCGTAGAAATTCGCCGCGAAATGTTCACCCCTGCCGAACAACAGGCGCTTCCCCAACTGGCAGCGGCGATGGCTTCTGCAGGCCTGCTGGCCTGCTATTCCGCCCCTGAGCCGCTGTTTATGCCCGATGGCACCCTCAATCCCCAACTTCCAGCGCTGCTTCAGGAAGCCAAAACGCTCAACGCGCTGTGGCTGAAAGTGTCCCTCGGTCACTTCGCCAACGCGCTTCAGTTCACAACTCTGCGGGACTGGCTGGAAAGCAGCGGGATGAAACTGGTGGTGGAGAACGATCAAACCGTCTGCGGGCGACTGCCGCCCATGCAGCGCTTTAACGCCGCTTGCCATACGCAAAAACTGCCCGTGCAGCTCACCTTTGATATGGGCAACTGGCTGTGGGTCGGCGATACGCCGGAAGCCGCCGCCGAACAGCTGGCCCCATCCGTGGGCTATATCCACGTCAAAGCCGCTGTAGCGCATCGCGACAGTTATCGCGCAATCCCGCCCGACCAGGCGGACGCTCGCTGGCTACAGCTGCTGAATCAATTGCCTATCGACGTACCGCGCGGTATCGAGTTCCCGCTGGAAGGGGACGATCTGACCAAGGTCACTCGTCGCTACGTCGAACTGTTACGCAAGGAGTAATAATGAAAAATTCTTTGGATGTCATCACCATAGGCGAAGCAATGGCGATGTTTGTCGCTTCACAGACCGGCGATTTGGAAGAGGTTGAACGATTCATTAAGCGCGTCGCGGGGGCAGAACTTAACGTCGCCACCGGCCTTGCGCGTTTGGGCCTAAAAGTGGGCTGGGTCAGCCGTGTCGGCAACGATAGTTTCGGCCGTTTTGTTCTGAATTCCCTGAAAAAAGAGGGCATTGATAGCCATGGCGTTACCGTCGATCCACATCACGCAACGGGCTTTCAGCTCAAATCTAAAGTCGAAAATGGAACCGATCCCATTGTGGAGTATTTCCGTAAAGACTCAGCAGCCAGTCACCTGAGCGTTGATGATTACGACGCGTCGTTCTTTACGAGCGCCCGTCATCTTCACTTAAGCGGCGTGGCGGCGGCGCTCTCCGCCAGCTCCTATGCACTACTGGAGCACACCGCCCATGCCATGAAAGCCCAGGGCAAAACGATCTCCTTCGATCCGAATCTACGGCCCGTGCTGTGGAAGAGCGAAGCGGAGATGGTCGAAAAACTCAATGCGCTGGCATTCCAGGCCGACTGGGTTCTGCCGGGTTTAAAAGAAGGGATGATCTTAACCGGCCAGCAAACTCTGGACGGTATTGCCGATTTCTATCTGCAACGCGGCGTCAACGCGGTGGTGCTGAAAACCGGCGCCGATGGAGCCTGGTATAAAACCGCCGACGGCGAACAGGGCAGCGTGCCGCCGGTAAAAGTCGAGCACGTGGTCGATACCGTTGGGGCTGGCGATGGCTTTGCGGTGGGCGTTATCAGCGCGCTGCTGGAAGGTCGCACGCTGCAGCAGGCAGTCAGCCGCGGGAACAAAATTGGCGCACTGGCCATTCAGGTTCAGGGCGACAGCGAAGGATTACCCACACGTGAAGCGTTAGGTGAATAGCGTCACGTAACGATAACCGCCTCCCTGTACCCTACATGCAGCGGCGGCAAAGCGATAATAGAGGCAGGCCTATGAACAGCTCAACAAACGCAGCAAAACGTTGGTGGTACATCATGCCCATCGTGTTTATCACGTATAGCCTGGCGTATCTTGACCGCGCGAACTTCAGTTTCGCCTCCGCAGCCGGTATTAACGAAGATCTGGGCATTACCAAAGGGATCTCCTCCCTGCTAGGTGCCCTCTTTTTCCTCGGCTATTTCTTCTTCCAAATCCCTGGGGCGATTTATGCTGAGCGCCGCAGCGTGCGCAAGCTGATTTTTGTCTGCCTGATTTTATGGGGCGCCTGCGCCTCGCTAACCGGGATCGTCAGCAACATTCCGGCCTTAGCCGCCATCCGCTTTATCCTTGGGGTCGTCGAAGCGGCGGTGATGCCGGCGATGCTCATCTATATCAGCAACTGGTTTACGAAATCGGAACGCTCGCGGGCCAATACCTTCTTGATCCTCGGCAACCCGGTGACGGTGCTGTGGATGTCGGTGGTTTCCGGCTACCTTATCCAGGCGCTCGGCTGGCGCGAAATGTTCATCATCGAAGGTTTCCCGGCGGTCATCTGGGCATTCTGTTGGTGGGTACTGGTCAAAGACAAACCGTCGCAGGTAGGCTGGCTGAGCGAGTCTGAGAAAGCAGCTTTGCAGGCGCAGCTTGAGCGCGAGCAGCAGGGGATCAAAGCGGTGCGTAACTATGGCGAGGCCTTCCGCTCACGCAACGTGATACTGCTGTGCATGCAATATTTCACCTGGAGCATTGGGGTTTACGGTTTTGTCCTGTGGCTGCCATCGATCATCCGCAGCGGCGGCGCCAACTTAGGTATGGTTGAAGTCGGCTGGCTCTCTTCCGTTCCTTATCTGGCGGCCACGGTGGCGATGATTGTGGTGTCTTGGGCCTCCGATAAACTGCAAAATCGTAAGCTGTTCGTCTGGCCACTGCTGCTGATTGCCGCCTTTGCCTTTATTGGTTCATGGGCGGTGGGTGCCAATAACTTCTGGCTCTCTTATACCCTGCTGGTCATCGCCGGCGCCGCCATGTATGCCCCGTATGGCCCATTCTTCGCCATCATTCCTGAAATGCTGCCACGCAACGTTGCCGGGGGCGCAATGGCATTAATTAATAGTATGGGCGCACTGGGCTCGTTCCTGGGGTCATGGTTTGTCGGCTACCTCAACGGCACGACCGGTAGCCCGTCCGCATCATACATTTTTATGGGGGTAGCGCTTTTTGCCTCAGTATGGCTAACTCTGATTGTTAAGCCTGCTAATAATCAACAGCTACCGGTTGGCGCACGCCACGCTTAAATTTTAACTTACGGAGATTCGCATGAAGCCGTCCATTATTCTCTATAAAGCGTTACCTGACGATTTACTGCATCGCCTGGAAGAACATTTTACCGTGACTCAGGTGGCTAACCTGCGTCCGGAAACCGTCGCGCAACATCACCAGGCTTTTGCCGAGGCTGAAGGCCTGCTCGGCTCCAGTGAAGCCGTCAATACCGCCCTGCTGGAGAAGATGCCTAAGCTGCGTGCAACCTCAACTATCTCCGTAGGTTACGATAACTTTGACGTGGACGCGCTGAATGCGCGCCGCATACTGCTGATGCACACGCCAACCGTCCTGACCGAGACCGTCGCCGACACGCTCATGACGCTGGTGTTAAGCTCCGCCCGCCGCGTAGTGGAAGTGGCCGAGCGGGTGAAAGCGGGCGAATGGACCAAGGGGATTGGTGCGGACTGGTTCGGAGTGGATGTGCACCATAAAACGCTGGGCATCGTCGGGATGGGCCGTATTGGGATGGCGCTGGCGCAGCGTGCCCATTTCGGCTTCAACATGCCAATCCTGTACAACGCACGACGCCAGCATCCGCAGGCAGAGGAGCGTTTTAACGCCCGCTACTGCGATTTAAATACCCTGCTGGAAGAGGCGGACTTTGTCTGCCTGATCCTGCCGCTAACCGAAGAGACGCATCACCTGTTTGGTGCCGAGCAGTTTGCCCGCATGAAGTCCTCCGCCATCTTTATTAATGCCGGCCGCGGCCCGGTGGTGGATGAAAATGCGCTGATTGCCGCGCTGCAAAATGGTGAGATCCATGCCGCCGGCCTCGACGTATTCGAGAAGGAACCGCTGCCGGTTGACTCACCGCTGCTGAAGTTGCCGAACGTGGTGGCGCTGCCGCATATTGGTTCCGCGACTCACGAGACGCGCTACAACATGGCGGCTTGTGCGGTGGATAACCTGATTGATGCGCTGCAGGGAAAAGTAGAGAAAAACTGCGTGAACCCGCAGGTCGCGGGGTAAAACGAAACAGCCCGGCGGACGCCGGGCTGCATGAATACTTATTTGGTCGCGTTCACTGCCGCAGTCCAGGCCTGACTAAATGCCTGATGCTGCGATGCCAGCGGCCCAATCAGCGTATTGTACTGACTTGCCTGCTGTGAGGTCGGGAACTGAATGCCGTTCGCTACAAAGCTCACCTGAGTGCCTTGTTGAGCGACAAAATCACCCACCTGCACCAGCTGCTGAGTGAAGATCTGGGCAGCAGGAATCAGCGGCTGCAGCGCGTCGGACGGCGCGGTCACCACTTTGCTGTACACCTGGTCAAACACCGGCTTCAGATCGTCAGCCTGTTTCAGCGCAGCATGCGCCGCATCCGCCTGCATTTTCGCATTCTGCAGCTGCTGGCTCAGAACGTTCAGCGAACCATTGGCCTGACGCAGCGGCTCACGCTGGGTCATATAATCCTGCGGCACGCGAATCGCGTTCACGCTATCCACTACCGGGCGTAAACCTGCGTCCATCGCCTGGCTCACCTGCTGTGAGTAGCCATAAATGACGGCATAGTCGGAAACAAACGGGCCGAACTGTTTTTTCTGATCGGCTGTCAGCGTCGGCAGGCGTTCGCCGCCACGCATTACCGTATTCTGTAGGAAATCGACGAATGCTTTACGTTGATCGCCTTCCTTATCAAAACACCCACTCAGGCTAACAACCATCAATAACGCCGCAATAGGCGCAAACCAGCGAGAGCAGGACTTTCCTGTCGCCATTTTCTTACTCCTTCAGCCAAAAAAAGCGCAAACTGGCACACGCGTGCCTAACGGTGACAAGGATAGTCCAGAGCCGCGCCGCAAGATACCTTTTTCACACGTTCCCCACGGCTTCTGCAAGATTGTTAATGAGGTGTTGCATTCATCACATTTATCGCAATGAATCCTGCCGATGAATAATCATTTAAACAAATGATATAAATGAATTTTATATCCATTCCCAACAGTCTTTACGGTCAGGAGAACGATAATCGCACACTTCCGTTTGGCGATGCATTGTGAGAAGCGCGGGTAAGTGATTTTATTGAATGAACGATTAACGACATTACGTTCGATTATCGCCCAACCGTCTCGATACCCGAGAGAGAGACAAGAGATATCAATCCGGCTCTCTCACATCGCTTAGCAGGAATTACCGCATGACAACACAAACAACCACGGATATTCAGGCTTTTATCAATCGCCATCCCTTCTCAAAATACCAGTGGATGATACTGGTGCTGTGCTTCGTCACCGTCGCTATGGACGGGTTCGATACAGCCATCATCGGTTTTATCGCCTCTGACCTGGTTCAGGAATGGGGCGTGCAGAAATCTGACCTTGGCCCCGTCATGAGCGCCGCACTCGTTGGACTGGCGTTTGGGGCTCTGACCGCTGGCCCCATGGCCGATCGCATCGGGCGTAAAAAGGTTCTGGTGCTATCGATTCTGGTATTTGGCGGCTTCAGTTTGATTACCGCCTTTGCCACATCGTTAACGCAATTGACCATTCTGCGCTTCTTAACCGGCCTTGGGCTGGGCGCGGCGATGCCAAATGCCGCCACGTTGATGAGCGAATACGCACCGGAACGTCGCCGCGCGCTGCTGGTGAATTTAATGTTCGTCGGTTTCCCGATTGGCTCTTCTATGGGAGGGTTTATTTCTGCCTGGATGATCCCGCATTACGGCTGGCAGAGTGTGCTCATCCTCGGCGGCGTGATGCCGCTGGCGCTTGCCGTCGCACTGATTTTCTTGCTTCCGGAGTCGGCACGTTATCTGGCGGTGAAAAACAAGTCCCAACAGCAGATTTCGGGCATTCTGCGCCGTATTGCGCCGCTGCCGGAAAACACGCAGTTTGTCTTACAGGAAGCAGGGCAGGTCAAAGACCAGTCCGCACTTGGCGTCATCTTCTCGCCACGCTATCTGGTCGGAACCATCATGCTGTGCCTGACCTACTTTATGGGGCTGTTGATTTTCTATCTGCTGACCAGCTGGCTGCCGCTGCTGATCCGTGAAACCGGTGCAACATTAAGCCAGGCGTCGGTTATCACCGCCCTCTTCCCACTGGGTGGTGGAATTGGCGTTCTGGTGCTCGGTGCGCTGATGGATAAGATCAACCCGAATAAAGTGGTCGCGGTTGGCTATCTGCTCACCGGCGTCTTTGTTTGCCTCGTCGGCTTCTCAACGGATAGCCTGGTACTCATGGGAGTGATGGTGTTTATCGCCGGTACCATTATGAACGGCGCACAATCCTCCATGCCGGCGCTAGCGGCGGGCTTTTATCCCACTCAGGGCCGTGCGACGGGCGTTGCCTGGATGCTGGGCCTCGGGCGTTTTGGCGGCATTTTAGGGGCTTTCAGCGGCGCATTCCTGATGCAGGCCGAGCTCTCCTTTAAAACCATTTTCGCCCTGCTGGCGATCCCTGCGGTACTGTCGGCCATTGCGCTGATGATCAAGTATGCGGCCAGCAAACGTCAGGTAAATCACGCTGACGACGCCCCAGTTTCTCTGCCGGAATCCGCGCAAAAAGTATGAATTTAGCCCCGGCAGGACCTCTGCCGGGGCTAAATGACATTTTTTTACACTTCGCGGAAATCAAATTAACACTATATTTTTCAATTAATTAAACTAAAAACATTGTCAGACAAACGAAGCGGCATCCTAAAACTTATGCGGATAACGTTTGCTTTCCAGATAAGAAGTGTGCGTTAATGCATGCACGGTTTGACGTACAGACCACAAAGCAGTGAGTAAAGCAGTTCCCTTCAAGGTTATCCATTGGTACCCCTCGTAGCGACATTTTCTTTACGCTTTTAAATTCTGTAAAGCATGCCATAATGCCGTAAGGCTCACTAAATATTTAAAGGTAATTTCTATGTCCGGTAAAATGACTGGTATCGTAAAATGGTTCAACGCTGATAAAGGTTTCGGCTTCATCACTCCTGATGACGGTTCTAAAGATGTATTCGTACACTTCTCCGCTATCATGAACGATGGCTACAAATCTCTGGATGAAGGTCAGAAAGTTTCCTTCACCATCGAGAACGGCGCTAAAGGCCCAGCAGCTGGCAACGTAACTTCCCTGTAAGTTAACGCCGCTAAGAATTCGAAATCCCTGCCTTACGGCGGGGATTTTTTTTATCTATACCTCAGTAAAGCACCAGCCAGTTTCCTGCCACGCCAGGCAATGCGTCAATTTAAGCCCCTGCAAAAACGCCTCATCATGAGACACCACCAGCATCGCCCCAGGGAAATCAGCCAGCGCAGACTCAATTGCCTGCACCGATGCCAAATCCAGATGGTTAGTGGGTTCATCCAGTAATAAAAGCTGGGTCGATTCTCGTCGCCAGAGCACGCAGGCCAATGCGGCCTTTAAGCGCTCGCCCCCGCTGAGCAGCGCCAGGGGTAAATGCACCTTATTGGCGCCAAGCTGCAGCTGAGCCAATCGGGTACGCATCATTCCCTCATCCAACGGCGTGTCATCCGCACGAAGATGGTCGACTACCGACAGTGATAAATCCAACTGCGTCAGGTGCTGATCTAACCAGGCGGCGGAGACCGAGAGCTGGCACTCCCCGGATAATGGGGCCTCCAGCCCAGCCAGCGTTTTCAACAACGTCGTTTTCCCACAGCCATTTGGACCGCGTATCGCCACCCGTATCGGGCCCGATACCTGCCAATCAAGCGGTTGGTGCGTCTGATGTGCCAGTTGCAGCGCTTGCAATGCGAAAATCTGCTTCCCCGCCGCAACGTGGCTGCCCGGTAGCGTAAACAGTACCGGATTATCATCTTCAACCCGTTCCCGTGCCTTCCTGACCGCACTGTCCAGCGCGGCATGTTGCTCGCGATGCTGACGCAGCAAGGTTCCGGGGCGCTCGCGAGCGGCACCTTTGTATTTCACCTTCTCAAACGATGCAATATTCAAACTGTCCACCGTGCGAAGGGTTTTTGCGGAGCGTCGCTGGCAATCATCGTGTTCTTTATGCATCCGCGCCCGGGTGCGCCGGCGCTCAGTCGCGGCATGCTCAAGTGCAGAACGCGCCGCTGATTGCTCTGCGTCACGCTGCTGTTGGTAATCGGCGAAGTTACCCCCGTAGCTGCGTAATGACGTTGGCGTCAGTTCGAGAATACGCGGCATACGCGCCAGCAGCTGACGATCGTGGCTGGCTATGAGTGCACCACCGCGCCAGCCTTCAAGCTGCCGGTAGAGCCATTCTCGCCCGCGGCTGTCCAGATGGTTAGTGGGTTCATCCAGCAGGAGATAATCGGCACCTGAGATAAATGCCGCGCACAGCAACGCCTTGATGCGCTCGCCGCCGCTGAGGGATGGGGCTAGCCGCTGTGGAGCAACGTCCCCCAGTCCTGCCTCCTGAAACGCGGCGTTTAGCCGCACCGGCAGATCCCAAAATCCATCCAGAGCCTCGATATCTTCCGCCGATGCATCACCCCGCTCAAGGCGGTATAAGGCCGAGAAAATCGGGGCATAGCCCAAAAACTCAGCCAGTGTGGTTTGCGCAAAGAGTTCATGCTGTTGGCTCACATAGGCATGTGAAGAGATAACTTCGATATGGCCAGCGGACGGGATATCCACGCCGGCTAGTAGGCGCAGAAGCCGGGTTTTACCAACGCCGTTACGGCCAACGAGCCCGCACTGCGACTTGTCCAGCGACAGATTCAGCGGGCCAAAAAGGGTGTCACCCGTCGCGAACTGACAGGAAACCTGATGCAAAATAAAAGAAGGGGATTGCGCACAATGGGCCATAAGCACTCCTGAATGAAATCAATATCACCCCTGCTCGCAGCGTGCTGCTTAGCAAGGATCCGAATTCAGCAGGTGTGTTTGTCCATTTTCAGTGTGCCTCAGTGAGACGAGGGATTCGTCGCCGCAAAGGATAAACGCATTGCATTGACGAATTCAAGGCTATTTTTTACTCACGTGATGGTTTTATCTTTTTCCCGTGGTCATCAACCACCCTTTCACCGTCTTCCTTGCTGAATGCCCCTCGCTGAGATTCAGGAAGAATATCCAGCACCACCTCGGACGGACGGCATAGCCGGGTACCCATCGGCGTCACGACGATTGGCCGGTTGATCAAAATAGGAAATTGAAGCATAAAACCGATTAACTGCTCATCGCTAAACCGATCGCCATCCAGCTCAAGCTGTTCATAAGGTTCCACATTTTTTCTCAACACCTCGCGCACCGTTAGCCCCATATCGGCAATAAGTTTTACCAGTTCATCATGGGAAGGCGGTGTTTCAAGATAGTGGATTATCGTTGGTTCACTACCGCTGTTGCGGATCATCTCCAGCGTGTTCCGCGATGTTCCGCAGGCTGGATTGTGATAAATCGTGATGTTGCTCATATCAGTATCTCACGGCAAAGAGACAGAGAGCCGCAGCGCCAGCGCGGCGAGAGTGACAAAGAGTACCGGTAGGGTCATGACAATTCCGGTGCGGAAATAATAACCCCAGGTGATCTTCATATTTTTCTGCGACAGAACATGCAGCCATAGTAGTGTCGCCAGGCTGCCAATCGGGGTGATTTTAGGGCCTAAATCGCAGCCAATGACGTTGGCATAGATCATCGCCTCTTTGATGACGCCTGAAGCCGTACTGCCATCAATCGACAAGGCGCCGACCAGCACCGTTGGCATATTATTCATCACCGATGAGAGGAACGCGGTCAGGAAGCCGGTACCCAACGTTGCCGCCCATAATCCGTTATCCGCCAACCCGTTCAGTACCCCCGACAGATAATCCGTCAGCCCAGCGTTGCGCAGGCCGTAGACCACCAGATACATACCCAGTGAGAAAATGACGATCTGCCAGGGCGCGCCGCGCAGCACTTTCCCCGTGTTGATAGCATGGCCTCTTTTCGCCACCACAAACAATACAACGGCCCCGGTCGCGGCGATCGCGCTGACCGGAATGCCCATCGGCTCCAGAACAAAGAAACCCACCAGCAGAAACAGCAGCACAACCCAGCCCGTTTTGAACGTCGCCGGATCTTTTATCGCGCTGGCGGGGGCCTTCAGCAGCGCAACGTCATAGGTCGCCGGGATATCCCGACGAAAGAACAGATGCAGCATCACCAGCGTGGCGGCGATTGCCGCAAGATCCACAGGGACCATGACCGAAGCATACTGCGTAAAGCCCAGGCCAAAGAAATCCGCCGAGACAATGTTGACCAGATTGGAAACAATCAGCGGCAGGCTGGCAGTATCGGCGATAAACCCTGCGGCCATGACAAAAGCCAGCGTCGTGCCCTTGCTGAAACCCAGCGCCAACAGCATGGCAATCACAATGGGCGTCAGGACCAGTGCCGCACCATCGTTGGCAAATAACGCTGCGACGGCCGCCCCCAGCAAAATAATCCAGCTAAACAGTAGACGCCCACGGCCTTTCCCCCAGCGAGAAACATGCAGCGCCGCCCATTCAAAGAAGCCGGACTCATCGAGCAGCAGGCTGATAATGATCACCGCGATAAATGTTGCCGTTGCATTCCAGACAATATTCCAGACCACGGGGATGTCACCGACACCGATAACGCCAGTCACCAGCGCCAACACCGCGCCAATGCTGGCACTCCAGCCGATATTCAACCCTCTGGGCTGCCAGATAACCAGCACCAGCGTCAGTAAGAAGATACTTCCGGCCAACAACATTTAACGCTCCATTACATATGATTATGTGTATGTGTTTTAAACTTAGCAGGACGAGCAGGCTGATTTTTTCAGCCATTCACTTATCTCATCACGCAGGCACTGCCAGGATGTGGTGATGGTGTCCGCAGCCCAGGCGGGCATATGCGGCGACAGGCGATAATAAACCCACTTCCCCTGACGGCGATCGAGGACGAGCCCAGACTCACGCAAGATAGCCATATGGCGGGATATTTTAGGCTGAGATTCTGCCGTTGCAGCGCAGATATCGCAAACGCATAGCTCGTCAGACTCTCTGAGCAGCATAACGATGGCAAGCCGCGTTTCATCAGACAAAATTTTGAAAAGTTGCACTGGTTGGAGCATTTCACTTCGCCTTTCAGGAGTCAGACACATATGGTAAATCATATGTATGAAATTTAAAACCGCCCTTAACGTCTCAAGTGAAAAAAGCGATTCGGTTCCCCGCGTCAGGCACGCATCCGATGACAGACATAAAAAAACCTGCCCGAAGGCAGGTTTTTCACACGCAAACACAATTACTGCAGCAGGGAGATATCCGCAACTTGCAGGAACAGATCGCGCAGTTTAGACAGCAGGGTCAAACGGTTGATACGCACATCTTTGTCTTCGGCGTTAACCATCACGTTTTCGAAGAACTCATCCACCGGCTCACGCAGGGATGCCAGTTCAACCAACGCTTCCTGGTAACGGCCTTCCGCAAAGTACGGCTGCAGCTTATCGCGCAGAACAACCAAATTACCTGCCAGCTTAATTTCCGCCGCTTCTTTCAGCACGGACGCGTGAACGATGTCATTCAGCGTTTCGTCAGACTTCGCGAGGATATTCGACACGCGCTTGTTGGCCGCAGCCAGCGCGGAAGACTCTTCCAGCGTACGGAAGTGGGAAACCGCCTTCATACGAGCATCGAAGTCCGCCGGACGCGTTGGACGGCGCGCCAGTACCGCCTGAATGGTATCGACGGTATAGCCTTCGTCCTGATACCAGGCGCGGAAACGGCCGAGCATGAAGTCGATAACTTCATCTACCACCTTCGCGTTAGTCAGCTTGTCACCGTACAGGCGTACCGCTTCTTCGGTCAGCGTCTGCAGATCGAGATTCAGGTTCTTCTCAACGATAATACGCAGCACGCCGAGCGCCGCACGACGCAGCGCAAACGGGTCTTTGTCACCTTTCGGATGCTGGCCGATACCGAAAATACCCGCGAGGGTATCCATCTTATCGGCAATCGCGACTGCGCAAGCTACCGGGTTCGACGGCAGATCATCACCCGCGAAGCGCGGTTGATACTGCTCGTTCAGGGCAACAGCCACATCTTCCGCTTCGCCATCGTGACGCGCGTAGTGCATGCCCATCACGCCCTGAGTGTCGGTAAACTCGAAGACCATGTTGGTCATCAGGTCACATTTGGACAGCAGGCCTGCACGAGTAGCATGATTCACATCAGCACCAATCTGCGCGGCGATCCAGCCAGCCAGCGCCTGAATACGATCGGTCTTATCACGCAGCGTACCGAGCTGTTGCTGGAACAGAACGGTTTGCAGACGCGGCAGATGATCTTCCAGACGTTTTTTACGGTCGGTATTGAAGAAGAACTCGGCATCCGCCAGACGTGGACGAACCACTTTTTCGTTACCGGAGATAATCTGGATCGGATCTTTCGATTCAATGTTGGCAACGAAAATGAAGTTTGGCAGCAGCTTGCCCGCGTTATCGTAAACCGGGAAGTACTTCTGGTCGCCCTTCATGGTGTAAACCAGCGCTTCGGCTGGAACCGCGAGGAATTTCTCTTCGAATTTCGCCGTCAGAACAACCGGCCATTCCACCAGGGAGGCCACTTCTTCCAGCAGGCTTTCGCTCAGATCGGCGTTACCGCCAATCTTGCGCGCCGCTTCTTCAGCGTCCGCTTTGATTTTGGCTTTACGCTGTTCGTAGTCAGCAATGACTTTACCGCGCTCCAGCAGAATCTGCGGGTACTGATCGGCATTGTCGATGGTGAATTCCGGCTCGCCCATAAAGCGATGGCCACGAATCACACGATCGGACTGGATGCCCAGAATGGTTGCAGGAACGACTTTATCACCAAGCAGCAGGGTCACGGTGTGAATCGGACGCACAAACTGCACGTCGGACGCGCCCCAGCGCATCAGTTTTGGAATAGGCAGTTTCGCCAGCGAGGTCGCGATCATGTTCGGCAGCAGCGCTTCGGTGCTTTCGCCCTTCACGTGCGCGCGATACAGCAGCCACTCACCTTTATCGGTGGTCAGACGCTCGGCCTGATCAACGGTAATACCACAGCCGCGCGCCCAACCTTCAGCTGCTTTGCTCGGTTTACCTTCCGCGTCGAACGCCTGGGCAATCGCCGGGCCGCGCTTTTCAACTTCGCGATCTGCCTGTGCAGCCGCCAGATTTGCTACTTTTAGCGCCAGACGACGCGGCGCAGCAAACCATTCAACTTTACCGTGCGCGAGGCCAGCATTATCCAGCTCTGCGGTCACGTTCGCAGCAAAGGATTCAGCCAGGCTGCGCAGTGCTTTTGGTGGCAGCTCTTCAGTGC
>PPYF01114660.1_pt1 | contig 14936 bp, 11 predicted proteins | sample 1559871 | NCBI WGS metagenome assembly PPYF01 (sample SAMN08240021, study PRJNA423297) | Human gut metagenome, whole genome shotgun sequencing project. | reverse complement strand
ATTATATATTGCAATAATAATAGTAGGCAGCCAACTGATGGCGTTACTGCTCACCGTACCAATATCTCCATTAAACCGGTTCAAAACATCCCCATTGGAATATTTGTTGATTGCCAGCCAGTCTGCATCCACAATCTTGTCAAAAATATCTGCCTGAATGTCATTATTAATATAAATACTTAATTTCGTGGAAATTCGGTTAATCACATTGCTGAACACAAGACTAAATATGGTACTGCCCAGCATAATTACAATTACAATCCACAGCCTGCTGGTATCATATCCGGTAATGATATCAATCATATATTTGCCTGCCACACTGCTGACCAGCCCCATGGAGGTGCTGAAAACACCCAGCAGCGTATAGAAAATAATTGCTCCTTTATATTTGGCGCTATAACTGAAAATCCACTTCCAGTCATCAATAATCTCTGAAAATGTTCCGTCCTTCCACCTTCTGATTAATATATCCAAAGATTGAAAACCCGCTTCCCGACCGGTTTCGTTACTCTTATCATTCGCTTCCATGAAATTTTCCTCTCCTGCTTCTAATTTATCTCCAATGCCTGTTCCAGACATTTCACTGCTTCCTCTGAAATGGTACACCCAAGATGATATACCGGAACCTGATTCAGCAAATCCATCAGAAGATCCATGGTAAGGGTACTGGCTTCCCGATTCCATCGGTTCACCGTAATCTGACTGTACAGCAGCATAAACGCTTCTCGTCCGCTGATTTTTCTCACCTGATTCTCCTTCGCCTGAGAAAGCATGACAATGGCATGAACAGGGATATTCTCGTTATGACAGACTTCCGATGTGCCGCACACAGGCCAGCCCTGCGCCATCCATGTTCCGTCGATTTTGCCGAGAAGGGAACGATCTCCGTTCACCGTGCGGCTTCCTCTATACTTTTCCCACAAATTTGCCTGCGTGGTCTTTCCTGTCTCTGACGGCGCCGAAAATAAAATTGCTTTTTCCTGATATTCCATATATGCACAATGCAGCACTATTTGATTTCTTTGTATCATGTGTCGCTCTAAAGCCAGCAAAGATGTGAAGACTGGGTCAATATGAAGACCTTCTATCCGGTCCTTTGCAAGCCATACTTCCGCCCGATTATCGCCTGTCTCCCTGTAACACGCATAGAAGCCTTCCTTCCCTTTAATCCCTATAAAACGTTCCTCGCCGGTTTCCGTCTCATACACCTTTAAATCCGGACGTTTGGCGGTAAGTCTTCCCTGTGGTTCCGGAAGAATATCTGTAACCACAATTTCGTATGTATACGTATATTCCTCATTTTCCCCTGCTTCAAATAAAATAAAATTAGGCGGAGGAATAACTTCGTCCGAACACTTCAATCGAAAACAAAAATCTCCTATCTGAAATCGTTTATCCAACTTTATTTTTCCTCTCTTTTTTCCCATGCCATCTCCTGCAAAAGCCGCAATGTTTCTCCGGCGTATTGACACATATAATCCGGCACACCTTCATAATCCCCTGTTTCCGACCACGCACTTGCCGCACAGGTACGACATAAAGGACGGAGTTTACAGGCACTGCACTTACTGCTGAGCAGAATTTTATCCGTTTCTTCCATGATGTACTTCCATGCAGCGTCAAATCCAACCTCAAAGACAGACATTGCCGGTTCACTCATAGTGACACAGGGACGCATTTCTCCCTGCCAGTTAATGGTAAAGGAGCATTTACCTGCCATACATGACATACGTCCCAGCGTTTCTTCACATACAATATTTTCCACCTGAAATAAGGATTTCTCTATATACTGAGCAAACAGTTCTTCACCCATCTCTCCCCGCAGCGCCTGTATTCTGGCTTTGGCAGCTTCCTTCGGTTCAAGCCGTGACTGCAGATTATAAGGTTTGTTGCGCTCCCTCACTGCAGGCATCATATAGGTATTGATACGTACCGGGACATCCAATTCTCCACCAATGTCAATCAGCCTGTCTACATCATTTTGATTTGCTTTTGTAAGACTTCCGCCGATTTTTACATCGATTCCCTGCTCTTTCAGCAGCCGGATTCCCTGTATTACCTTTGCAAACCCTCCGGGATAATGGCACAGATTCCTGTATGCTTCCTCGTCAGAACCATATAATGTGACGTTGATTCTTCGCGGTTTATTCCTGCCAAAAAACTCTGCCATCTCCTCATTTATCAGAGTTCCATTGGTATTAACAGTCAAAATCATTCCCATATCCTGCAGTTTCAAATACAGTTCTTTAAAATTCGGATAAAGAAGCGGTTCGCCTCCGGTAAGAAGCAAAAATAATACACCGGATTTCTGCATCTGTCCTGCAATTTCCAGCCATTCCTGCAACGTGCGGAGTCGCCCCTGCGCTTCCATCTCCTCTTTGCTAAGACGTACATAACACATATCACAATTCATATTACAAAGAGGCAGTAATTCCAAGCTTCCGTTTATGGGTGTTCTCGTCTTTTTCGCTCGCTGCATCATCATGCGTTCCATGGTAGATGCGTCTTCCATTGGTTCCATAGATGTCCTCCTTTTGTTCTTATATACACAAAAACAGACCGGAGAACTTCCCTCCGATCTGTCTCATTTATATGCTCTCTCCTGAGTCTAAAACTATGTAAATATAATTATCCGCGTAAGGCAAAATCATGACTTAACTTCTTCCCAGCTATCCATATTGAGATTCGCAGTTGCGTGTCCATTTGTACTCCAAAAACCTGTCTTTTCCAACCAAATTATTGCATTCTCACCCTCATCACATTTGCCATTTCTATTACGGTCAACAAAACCATCATAGAAAACATCTGCTACCGGTGCTTCATGTGTAGCACCACAAGGGCTAAAATGTGAAGCTCTACGAATCGCGTTACCCGTTCCTTTATAAACTCCATCAATCTCTCCATCAGATTCTCGATAATACCATATTCTTCCTGCTGGTGCATCACACACGAACTTATATACTTTTCCGCTATCTCCACATGCCGCTACATATTCATCTGCTGCAAATGTCTCGCATACCATACTTGGTCTTACATATTCTTTCTTCATTCTTTTCTGCTCCCTGATTTTCTTTTTTATATTTATAATAAATCCGATTTTTACCATAATTATTTAATACATGATATACCGAATTCATTCCGGTGTCAATCTTTTTTTGCTCCGTATCCGTACCTGCCATAGCCATATCGACCATAACCATACTTGCCATAACCGTAGCTTCCTATTCCCGTTTCTTCTCCGTTTATAACGCAGCCGACAAGCTGTGCATGGCTGTCTGAAAAGACTTCCACACCTTCCAGAATCTTATTCCTTTTAGCGTAATCCTGACGGATTACCAGCATCACACCATCCACATAATCAGCTGCCAAAACAGCATCATTCATAACGCCGCAAGGTGGTGTGTCAATCAGGATAATATCCATCTTCTCTTTATATGTTTCTATAAGACTTCGAAAATTACCGTTCTTATAAAGTTTTGCCACCTTATCTCTGGATTTTACTCCAGGCAAAACCCAAAGACCGGAGTCCTCATAACAGCAAAGAGCTTCCTCCGGCTCCGCATTTCCTGCCAGAACATCCTCAATTCCCTTCTCTTTGGTCTGAAGCTGCAGAACCGATGCCACAGAAGGATTTCTAAAGTCTGCGTCAATCAAAAGAACCTTATATCCCTTTGATGCCATCGTATATGCCAGATTACAGGCAACCGTAGTTTTTCCCTCCTCTGCAAGAGTACTGGTAATCATGACGGTCTTGATATCCTTCTCTTTCATAATCCGGTTCAAACGGATCTGAAGTGTACTTAAAGCTTCCCGAAAAACATAGGAGACCTGATTTTTATCCATCATAACTCCTCCGTATCCATTTCGACTCCGCTTCCTCATCTGTTCCTTCGGAATGCCTGCCAGATATTTTACATTCAGGAACTTTTTAATATCCTCCTGACTCCGCACCGTATTTCGAAATGCCACACACAACAGCAAAATCAGGCAGCCTGCAAATCCTCCTGTAATTGCTCCCTTAAGTACAGCTCTCTTATATCCCGGTTCTGCTATAGGCGCAGTGGGAACACCACTCTCATCTATCAGTTTCAACGTAGTATCACCAATCACATACTTAGCTACCGTAGGATAATTCTTAATCACAGACTGCAGAATATCATAAGACTGCTGCGCATCCGACGACACCACCCGAATCTGAAAAAGATTGGTTTCCTCCAATACACTGGCTGAAATGCTTCCCGGCACACTTTCCATACCCAGATCAGCGGCTACAATCTGGTTTAAAATTCCACTGGTCAGTATATATGGAAATGTGGAATTTACCTGTTCCATCGTTACTCTATTATAATAACTTGCTAAAGATTCACTGCCTCCTGCCGATACAATAAAGGATGCTGAAGCTTCATATTGTTCCCGATAACCGGACTTTTCCTGAAATACACTGATTCCGATTCCGATACATATAAACAGTAAAATCAGCCACCATATTCTTCGGAATGTCTTCCATATTCTACTACAGATTTCAAAAATATCAATTAAATCCTGCGTATTTTCCTGTTTTCCTGTTTCTTCCATTACTCCTGTACCTGCTTTCTTTTACGTCCCCTGCTTCTGTCGTAATGAGAATAACGACCATACTTCCCATATCCTCCATAATAGCGTCCGTATTCCCCGGTTCCTCCAAATATACCCTTGTATACATTGTTAAATACACATCCCAAAACCTTTGCATGGGTTCTGTTTAACTGATCCAGTGTATCATTGATATATTTGGTCTCCATCATATCCTGCTGAACTACCAAAATGCTGGCATCTGCCATTTCTGCCAGAATTTCCCCTTCTGAAGCCATTGCCAGAGGTGCAGTATCAATAATAATATAATCCATCTCTTTCTTTAAAACATTCAACACCATTTCCAGTTTTTCTGAAACCTTATTATTCATCAGATTCTGGTGAGGATTTACACTATACAGCGCCAGCAGTTTACCATCTGCCCCGGTTTTCTGAATCTTCAAATCCTTCTTTCCAAGAAGCACTTCCGAAAAGTCTATCTCCGGAAGCTTATCCTTCGGTGCATCAAAAATCTTATATTGAGAAGGTTTTCGAAAATCACAGTCCATCAGCAACACCTTTTTTCCTTCCTGATTTAACGCCAGAGCCAGATTTGCTGCTACTGTGGATTTCCCTTCATTCTCTGACACACTGGTAACCAGAACCGTCTTGGCGCCCCGTCTATCCATAGCTATACGGACTTTCGTAGCCATCATTCTGACTGCTTCCACATAAGCAAAACTCATAGCGGGATTCTCAATATTTAGTGCTGCTTTCTTTCCTTTTTTACGTTCTTTTCTGGTAATCCGCTTCTTCTCATGACAGAGTGTCCCCAGAATTCTTGCGTCCAGCTTGCTCATTGCTTCCTCTGTATTTTTCACCGTATCCTTAAAGTAAGAAAGCAATCCAAACAAGAGAACCATCGCCATACCGGCCATCATGGCTGATTTCTTCATAATATCCCTTGTATTTAACGCCTGTACCGGAACCGTAGGGATTCTGGGTTCCATCAAAATCTTCACCGCCACAGTATCCATCAATTCCCCGGTAAGTTCCTTCGTATTCTTCATAACAGAGCGGCTGATGCGATATGCATCTTCAGGTGAATTTGCGGTTACCGTCATTGTCATCAGATTAGAAGATTCCACAACATTCACAGACACCGTTGCCTGAAAGGAATCAAGTCCCAATTCCTCACAAACCCTGTTTTCCAGCACAGAACTCCCTGCAACCTGGGAAAACTTCGTTGTAACATTCTTAGCGGAATTCAGATTATCATAAGCTAATGCGCTGCTAAATCCTGATTTTCCCACTGCAAAAGTGGTTGTCGTCATGTACTGCGGCGAATATGTATATTTCTTCCATGCTCCGCTCAAAAGCGCCACAGACACCGCCACCAGCAAGATAACCCACCATTGCTTCAATATATCTTTTATTATAGAATCTGCATCTATACTTAATTTCTTTGTATAAGCAGTATATTTTTTATTCTCCTGCATTTTTCTCTCCGAACCTATTCCTCTACCACTACAATCAAACGTACACTTCCCAAACTACCGTTACCATCCTCTGCCTTATAGCAGATCTCGTATACACCGGGTGTGTCATAATCCACCGGATTTTCCATCATGATCTCCGATTTCTTTATCGGCAGTTCTTTCGCCCCGGAATCCCAGAAATGCTGAATTCCTTTTACCTCTACTCCCGTAAGATACTCCATAGGGTCTATGGGCTGTCCCACCTTGGTATATACCAGATATTCCGACAACAGCGGTTTCGGTTTCAGTCCTTCCAGCGCATAATCATAAAATTCTACTGTCACCGGAATTTCCGCCACATCACCTACGCTGTTGGCCACAATCAGCTTCATCGCATATTCTCCCGGGCTTACTGCATTTGGCATTCCTTCCACAGGGGTAATCTGAACATTTCCGGTAATATCACCGTCCAGACAGTCCGTCACGGTAATTCCCTCTGTAAGTTCTTCTATATCGTTTATAGGCGCTCTCAGCGGTGCTTTCATAGAAATGCGCGGTGAAACATAATCACTGTATGTTATCGTGCGCACTGTCCTGGATACATTGTCATCGGAATCAAAGGCGGCAATCGTCACCTGTCGCTTCCCTTTCTCCGTAAATGCCCCTGTGCTCTCCACTATAAGAGAATCTGTCACATCACCGTCTTTTTCATCTTCTGCTGTTATACCGGCCAGCATCTCTTTTTCTCCGCCTTCCATGGAGACAGAAATTTCTTTTTCTTCCATGTGGATTACCGGCCCATTTTTATCTGTATGAGCCTTCACATAATAACTTACTCCACCATAAGCAAACACTGCCGCTATGGTAAGAAGTACACTGAAAATACGTAAAAATCTCATCATTTTCTTCACTTTCCTTTAAAAATAGTCAAATATATTATATCGCAGTTACAAATACAGGGCAACTACAAAAACACCTTTCCATTCTTAAACGGAAAGGTGTTTTCAATTTTAGATAAACCTTTTATTTCAGACCATTATAACTTACACGCTTTGGTTCTGAGTATACATAAATCGTTTTTCCTTCAGCATCTTTATAGGTCATATATGCACGTACTGTATATTTTGTACTGGAATACGCAGGTTTCATATTATAAGTATAAGAACCATCTTCCTTATATGTTTTCATATTCACCTTTGTACGTCCCGGAGTATTCACTGTCAGATTTCTGCTGCCCAGTTTCGTTGATGAATAGTATACAAATCCATGTCCTGTCACTTCATAATATTTCTCTATATTCCCATAATCTTCAAATTTACCGGTAAGTGCAATTTTTCCGTCGTCTGTAGCCTTTGCAGATAACGTTACTTTTGGTTTTTCTTTCTGTACCTCGGTCAGCTCTACGGTATAAGCGAACGTCTCACTCCCATCCTCTGAGACAGTCAGAATCCTTACAATACTTTCATATATCGGCAGAATGGTAATACCTGCATTAAGTTCTGTTTCAACAGTAACCTTTGTTCCTTCTGCTTTATAAGCATATTTATCCGCTGCAAAATCTGAAAACGCTTTTCCATCCACAGAAATTCCTGAAAGGACTGCTGAAGAATTCTGTTGAATCTTTCCTGCATAAGTCATAATTTCAGCTTCTGTCAACGCAACACAATGGCTTCCACTAGTTCCACCTTGCTGCTTAAGAATAATCTTAAGGGCAACCGGATTGATTCTATTTGCAAATGTATAGATATATTTCGCTCCAAGACCATATTCTTCCACCTTTTCACCGGTGTTTTCTATCGGAGTAAATGTCTGTCCGTCCAAAGAATATTCAAAAGAAACGTCTTCCGGCAGAGCTGCGCAGCTATCAAAATAATAATACAGATTTACACTGCTTAACAACTGTGCTGTATCCCATCTGAATGTCAGCGCCGCTGTCTCTGCAGTCGTGCGGTTTCCCCAGTTACTCCAGCGTTCCGATGTATTATCTCCCGGTTTTGTTATTCCATTTTTAATAGAATTCAGATTATCCGACTGTTTTCCTTCTTCAATATCTTGTGTCAATCCCGCTGCAGAAGGCGCCACATTTGTACTTTCTGTGTTCACCGCTTCTGCAACACGTACACTAACTGTTACCGGTAATTCTTCATTTCCAAAGATTTTTGCTTTTCCCTGTACCTGAACCAGGCTTCCTACCGGTGTAAATTGCTCCGCTGTCACAGAATCCCATTCCACAGCAAATTCTCCGGATAATGTTCCGTCTGCCAGTACACCGGAAACTTTACCCGGCAGCGTTGGAAGGACACCTTCTGATGTCGCTGTGGAAACATTGCGAAGCGCCACGATGTTTCCGATTACATGAAGACGACAGGTAACGTTTAACGGCTCCATATCAGCAAACTGTAAACTTCCTTTTACTACATAATCACCCGGTGTCTGATACATTTCTTGTGATATTTCTTCCCATGTAACCGTACCGGTCACCTCTGTTTTATCAGCCATAACTCCTGAGGCACTTGTCTGAAAGGCTGGTTTTGTTCCTGCTTTTATCGTATAATCGCGAACCATCGTGTAGCTGGTCAGTCCTTCTTTTGCTTCGCCATCATCTACTTTCTTCGTCTTCACTGTCGCACTTCCGCCCGTCATATTCTCTGCCGAAACATCCACAATGAAAGATCCTGCTTCTTTCGTAGAACGCACAATAACCAGTGCTTTTCCCGCATAGGCTGCGATTTTAGCCGTTGTTGTATCCGTCAGCACAGAAGATTGCTGATATTTCTCTGTAGTTGCCTGATTACCATTATCTACACCTACAATCTCACCATTTCCACTTAATTTAAAGTTGATGGTATTTACCGCAGTTGTATCAAAGTTCCCTTGTGCATCTTTCACATCCACAGAAATATAAGCCAGACTGCTGCCATCTGCATCGATTTCCGTTTTGTCCACTTGAATATCCAGCTTACTTGCGGTTCCCGGGGTGCTTACTTCTGAATTTCCCATTGCATCTGTAATCAGATTATCATTCTCATCATAGGCTTTTGCAGAAATTGTTCCTTCCTCATACACTACATTAAATGTTGCATACAGACTTTCGGAACCGCTTGCACTTACGGCTGTACATACCTGATTATCCTTTGACTCTGTCTTATATGTATAATACTGATAGCCTGCATTTGTTATATTGACCGTTCTCACAGCTGTACCAATCAACGTTCCGTTTCGATATAATTCTACTTTCGGTGCATTACTATATACCACAACCGGTGTTTTTCCGCTCTGAATCAACATATTATCGCTGTCCCATGCGGTTACAAGATGAACTGTATTCTCACTTTGGTTCCATTGACTGCGATAGAAATAATAAGTATCTTTCAGAAAACCTGTAGTATCCACAATACCGAAGTAGCTGCTGTTAGGAATTGCGCCTTTTCCGGTAACAGAACCTGTCCAGGTTCCATTCCATGGTGTAGGTTCTCCAAGGTAATCGAATCCTGTCCAGACAAATTCTCCGGCAACATGATCACGCGTCATAGTATTATACAGGGAATCATGAGCAGTCAGCCCCCAGCTCACCTTTGAAGTATCATAAGAAGTCAGATGATATTTCCCATCTGCATTGCCTGCATCAGCCTGACTCATATAAATTCCGCGGCTGTTTACTGCGGAAGCAGTTTCAGAGGCGATAATTGTACCATACGTATTAGACATGGAGTCTAACTCTCCGCCGGAAGCATAGTTAAATCCTACAATTCCTCCATTGTCTGCAACTGTATGATGTACTGAGCCAAGAGTACCGCCGGTAGTCCTCTGGTTACTTCCGATTGTAGGCATTCGTGTTGTATCTACTTCTTTAATCCAATTAATCAACTCCCGAGCAATTGACGGATATTCACTAATTGCCATATTGGTTCCTTCCTGAATCTCATTTCCCAGAGACCAGAGAATGATTGACGGATCATTTCGGTCACGAAGTACCATAGATTTGACCGCATATTCCGCCCAGGTCATATTGTCGGTACTTCCAAGTACATTCACATTTCCTACATTTTTCTTAAAGTATTTTGCAAAATCATTACTGTTACTATTTTTAGAAAGACTCCATCCATCAAATGCTTCCTCAATGACCAGAAGTCCTAACTCATTACAGATATCTATAAAATCCTCATCTGCAGGGTTATGACTGGTTCGAATAGCATTTACTCCCATTTCTTTCATAATAGAAAGCTGACGGTACATAGCATCATAAGCGGCAGCACTTCCCAGCGCCCCCTGATCATGATGTAAGCAAACTCCGTTCAATTTCAGGTTTTCCCCATTCAGTTTAAACCCATAGCTTTTATCAAAACTAAAATACCGGAAACCGAAATCCGTATCATAACTGTCTGTCAACACATCATCCACCCAGACTTCTGTTCTGACATAATACAGGTTTGGACTGTCCGTAGACCAAAGCTTTGGCTCTGCAACTGCCACATCGCTCTCCACACTCTGCTTTTCCCCGTTCTGCACTGTCACATCGGTTTCCACTGTTTCAGATACTGCTTCTCCTGCTTTCGTATACACCGTATTCTTTACTTTAACTGCTGATGCAGCCTCACTATCATTCACAATGTCTGCTTTGATGTGTACTGTACCATCCCCCTGGGCAATATTCGGTGTAGTAACCTGTGTGCCTCGATAATCCACATATACCTGATTTGTGGTAATTAACGTCACATCACGATAAATACCGCTTCCGGAATACCAACGGCTGGAAGGAAGCGAATTGACTGCTTTAACGGCAATTACGTTTTCCGTTACGCCATCACAGATTAACTTATCCGTAATATCAAAGGCAAAGGCTGTATAACCATAGTGATTTTCTCCTGCCTGTTCCCCGTTTACATACACATACGCATCCGAATACACCCCGTCAAAATTAAGAACCTTTCTTTTCTCCGCATAGCTTTCCGGAAGAACGAATTTTTTACGATACCATCCGGTTCCTCCCGGCAGAAATCCTGATTCTGCTTCTCCTCCTGTTGTGTAACTCTGCGTAATGCTGAAATCGTGTGGAAGTGTTACATCATCCCAATCTGAATCATTAAAACCTAGATTTTGTGCTGTAGAAGAATCTCCAAGGTTAAATTTCCAGCCCTCATTAAAATTCATCTCTCTGGCACCCTGAATATTTCCCTGGATCTGAATTGTCTCAGGGGCCCCGCTAATTGTCTCTGCTCCCTCTGTCTGATTATTCGCCGCCTGCACCGTAACCGGTACATTTGAAAATGCCAATACGCCGGCAAGTGTAAAAGAAAGCAATTGTTTTGCAAATCTTTTTTTCATAATTTTTTCCCTTTCGTATGTAATTTTATATCTTTAAAATTCATCCAACCCGCAGTTCTGTGGCACCTCCTCTCCTGTTGACAGAGTCTCTCGAACTTTAAATTCTTCCGGTATTTTTTTCAAATATTCCTGATAATATTTCGCTGCCGCCTGGTTCATGCGACAAAGATACTCCGGTTTACCATTGATGTCTCCGCATTCATTGGCAACCATTGCGATACAGGAATGACAAAGGGGCTGATTCGGACACACTGCGCAAACCGGCGCATACCGAACCTTATGCGTCTGCTCCCTCAACTCTTTCCATACTTCTCCGAAATCACGATTTTCTGTACTTAATGTTACCGAACTATACATTCCGCAGTTTCTCATATTCCCCTGCCAATCCAGCCAAAACGAACAATGTCCGGCTCTGCATGACATCTTCATTTTTACGTTCTCGTCAGGCTGTAGATTGCACTTCTCCAATGGCACAAAGTAGCTGAACCGTTTTGCCATCCCGACAAACCATTCCGGCTCTCCCTGAAGGAAGTCAGCCTTCACTCTGGCCAGTCCTGCTTCTTCCGGTGTCAGACGGTCATTCTGACCGATCATATCCTGATTTCTTCGTACAGGTGGGAACATATAATATGCTGCCTGAATCGGACTTTCCACTTTTTTCGCAAAACGAATCATTTCCTCCAAATCCTGCACATTCTGAGGCGTAATACTGGTATTAAACTTCACAGGTACCTGATATTCTTTTAACCACTGTACCGCATCACACACTTTTTTATAAGCGTTTCCATCCCCACATAAGTTCTCATAAGTTTTTTCACTTGCCCCGTAAAGGGTAATATTGATTCTATTTGGGACATGATTTCCAAGCCATTTTGCAGTTTCTCTATCAATCAATGTAGCATTGGAATTAATACTGACCTGCATTCCCATATCCTGCATTCCCGTTAAAATCTGTCTGAAATCCGGATGCAAAAATGGTTCTCCACCTGTCAAAAGCGGAAACAGCAACCCATAAGACGATGCTTCTTTTGCTTTTTCCAACCACCACTTTCCGTCTTTTAATCCGCCTTCCTGCTGAACCTCTTTCATACTTTTTCGGACATAACACATCTTACACGAAAGATTACAAACCGGCAGCAATTCAAACGCCGCCGTAAGCGGAAATCCTTCTTTTCCGGCTTTTTCCCAAAGCCTGTCTCGTATATTCGCCATTATTCCAGCACCCCATCCTTTCGTAACATTTCTTTCAGGCAATCCACTGACTCTTTTGTCGGCGTGCAATGCAGGTGATAAATCGGTATATCTTTTAATAATCCTATCAATAGCTCCATCGCCCTTTCACGTGACTGACTGCTCCAGATATCAATAACCAACTGTGGCATCAACGCTGCAATCGCTCCCGCTCCATGCATTCTCTCCACATCATTTTCCTTTGCCTGTGAAAGATAAACGACACACCCAAGTTCATTTACTGTGCTGCTTCTCACCGGCGCAGAACCGTCAATGGGATATCCAAATGTTTTCCACTTCCCATCCATATAACGTATCAGCGTCCTGTCATTACACACCAGCGTTGCTCCTTCATACTGTTTCCAAAGATTTGCCTGCGTTGTCTTCCCTGTGCCTGACGGCGCAGAAAACAGAATCCCTTTTTCTCCCACCATGATCTGAGATGCATGAAAAAATAGCACCTGAAAATGCTGCAAAAGCCCGCGTATCGGCAAAAATCTCAGAATCTGCCCCAATGTTTTTTCTTTGATTAAAAAGGGCTTTTCATTTATGGCGCACTCCATCTTCCTAAAATCTTTTGTATACCAGGTTCCCGCCACATAACCTTTCGGGCCTCCCCTTGTCATACAAAATGCACCCTCATCTTCTATATAATAATTTTGAATTAAATCCTGTCCCACCATAGCAGCCAACGGCTTCCGGGCTTTCTCCCAATCCCATGAGACAGAAACGTCCACATCCGGTGTACCTTGTTCCTTATCCATAAATGGAAGTAGTTCCGGTTCTACTTTGATTTCCCGTTCTGACTGGATTGCCAATACTACTTCTCCAAACTTTATCCTATATTCCATCTTTTCCCCGATATTCACAAAGACCGGCAGCAAACTGCCGGTCTTTGACTTACTTTTATTTGATTCGTTGTTTCTTTATGATGTCCAATAACCAGCCTCAGTGGTGGTTGTATAACAGTCACAATTTGTGTCCTCATAAAAATGTACATTATACGGACCACTTCTGGCACTAAACGTTCCAAATGGGTCTTCATAACCTTCACATGGATCATGGTCTCCCAATGCGGGTCCATTAGATACTACTATTCCACAATTGCTGGCAATAGAAGTATCTAAAGTGTACACTTCAATTTCTACTCTGGGTTTTTTATATGCTTTTTTCATCCCAATTCCTACTTTCTTATCTGTTTACTCAGTTACAGTTTCACCTTCAGGTACGTCTATATTGTCACCTCCAACGAGGATAAATTCTACATTTCCGGTTGCTTTCAGATTTGTAACAGAAATCAGACCGTCTGTCGTTTCAATCTCAACAGCTCCGTTTCCTTCTGCCGTCACCTTTATGTAGTCAGAAATATCGTAATAACAATCCGTACTATTCTGAATACTCAGCAAATGACCATTAATCTTTACTGTAGCCTTGCCCATCGGAGCTTTCAGTCCAAGATATAATTTATGTTCATTACTATTCCAATCTTTCAGGCCAAAGCTGATCTTCTGTCCTTGATTCAAATATACTTCTTCTTTTGGACCGTTACTTACATATTCAGACGCATTCTTAATCTCGCCATTGGTGTCTGTAAACACTACAAAGTTACCATTTTCTTGATCTTTTACAGACCAAATCAGTTCGCCATTCTCATCTTCATACATTGCCTCTGCAATCAGTTTTTCTCGAAGTGTTGCAACCGTACAATTTGCTTCTCCATCCGTTGCATATGCAGCCTGTGCCAAATCATAATTTGTATCCATTTCATTAAGCGGTTTATATACACGAACACCATCTAACCAGAAGTCTGTTCCGTAATTTCCAGTTTTTTTAGAAAGTGATACGATCACCTCATAAGTACCATAATTTTCCGCATACCAGCTAAATACCGGAATATTATATAGCATAGTACTATTATCATTTGTCTTATAAGAGGTATCTCTATAACCAGTATATACTTTCTCTCCAGTCTTCTTATCTTTAATGATAACCCTCATATAACCACTATTATTTGTTGTTCTTGCAAAAAATGTCGTACCTTCACCGGTAAATGTATATTTAAACTGTGCTGCTGCATTCTGCGTGTTTACATGTTTGCTTGTTCCGTTGCTATCCTGACCATCTGTGATATAAGCTTTGTCAGAACCATAAGGGCTATCTCCCACTGTACCGACTACACCAGGTTCCTGCAGATCTGTCTGTGGAGTTCCCTCGTTACTCCACTTTGCATACTCCGATTTTTCCTCAAATGCAACGAAATTTGAGAAGTTATCTTCGTAATACATGGTTGTTGCCGGAATAATATAAACCTTTGCTGTTGCCGTCTTATTATCCGTTTCCACACTATTATCT
>PPYF01028101.1_pt1 | contig 14940 bp, 14 predicted proteins | sample 1559871 | NCBI WGS metagenome assembly PPYF01 (sample SAMN08240021, study PRJNA423297) | Human gut metagenome, whole genome shotgun sequencing project. | reverse complement strand
CTTATTACATTTACAATCAATTACTATGAAAAAGTTATTTATGAGCCTGCTTGGTGCGGTGACAGCCTTCTTCGGCTTTGCTCAGACCCCGGCAGCCACTACCGTAAAGCATCCCGACTATGCCAAGAACGGCACAATCTATGAAGTGAACGTACGTCAGTTCTCTCCCGAAGGCACATTCAAAGCCGTAGAAGCCCAGCTCCCCCGTCTTAAAGACCTTGGAGTTGACATCCTTTGGCTAATGCCTATCCACCCTATTTCTGAAGACGGCCGTAAAGGGACACTCGGCTCGTACTACGCCGTGCGCGACTACAAAGCCGTAAATCCGGAATTCGGTACAATGCAAGATTTCAAAGACCTCGTAAAGGCAGCTCACAATCAGGGTATGGAGCTGATAATCGACTGGGTTCCCAATCACTCCGGACGCGACAATGCCTGGGTGACTCAGCATCCCGACTGGTATGCACGCAACGAAAAGGGTGAAATGTTCGGCCCGTACGACTGGACTGACGTCTATAAATTCGACTATTCAAATCCGGAAATGCGCAAAGGCATGACAGACGCCATGCTGTTCTGGATTGACGAAGCCGACATCGACGGTTTCCGCTGCGATGTAGCCGGCGAAGTTCCCACCGATTTCTGGAATGAACTCCGTCCCAAGCTCGATGCGAAAAAGCAGGTATTCATGCTTGCCGAATCGCCTAAAGCCGACCTTGCCGAACACGCCTTCGATATGCTCTACAACTGGCCTATGAAAGACCTGTTCAGCGCAATCGCAGCCACACAAGGTGAATATACCTTCAAGGATTCAAAAGGCGAAATCCGTAAGTTCCCCGAAACTCACGCCATTGCCATCTACGACCGCCTGAAAGAAGAAAATACCAAGTATCCCGCCGGAACAATACAGATGAACATGATTACCAACCATGACCTCAACTCATGGGAGGGCACAGAGTTTGAACGTCTCGGCCGTCTGCAGGACGCTTTCGCGATGCTGATGTACACCCTTCCCGGCATGCCTCTGATTTATACCGGTCAGGAAGTAGGGCTGAACCGCGCACTTGAATTCTTTGAAAAGGACACCGCTCCCGACTGGAATTCAAACAAAGAATTTACAGAATTCTACAAAACTCTCAACACCCTGCGCCATACACAGCCTGCACTCGCTTCCGGCACTGACGGTGCAAAGGTTGAACCCATCGAAACATTGTCGCCCGACGTACTTGCTTTCCGTCGCGGCGATGTTGTAACAGTGGTTAATCTGTCATCAACAGAACAAAAGCCTTTTAAAGAAGCTCCTGATGTAGCAGGAATGCACGACATCTTTACCGGCGCTACCACAATGCCTGTAACTCTTACTGCGGGTGGCTATGTGGTTTTCACCAAATAAGACAATTAAAGAATCAAAAAATAGGACTGCATGGCATTGTGCAGTCCTATTTTTCTATTCTTTATTGTTCACTCCTACCCCAAAAAGTGCGAAGTCGTAAAAGACCGGGTCTTCAGGACGCAGTGTGCGGAGCGTAGCGGTAAGTTCCTCTACTGCCTTGCGGTCGTTCTGTTTGCGGCCAAGTATGCCAAGCTGTCGCGACACATTGCCAACATGAACATCAAGCGGAATAAACAGCTGTGAGGGCTTCAACGCCTTCCATATACCGAGGTCTACGATACCATCATCGCGTACAAGCCACCTGAGAGCCATATTGAAACGCTTCAAAGCCGATTTATCAAGGCCCAATGGAAGGCAACGGCAATCCTCCACTCCTGAATTTGCCTCGCACAACTCTTGATTGATTGCTTCGGCAAGATGCCATGATGGAGCTTCTGAATCAGGAGCGCCGCAAGCCTTAGCAAAATCTTCAAGACTTGAATATTTGGTATAAATTTGATGTAATCCGCGAAGATAATGGCGGAAATTCTTGTTGAAGAAAGTACGATGGATATTTCCTTCGGGAAGATCCTCATACCCTTCGTCCATCACATATTTATATGGCTGCCAATCCATAAGGCCAAACATTTTGTTGGCACTCCGGCATATCATGGTGCGATTTCCCCAGGCTATAGTTGAGGCTAAAAGCGAGGCTATCTCTATATCGCGTTTCTCCTTAAACATTCGAGGGAACTGCACAGGGTCTGCCTCTATAAATACCGGGCGGTTATATTTCGATGCTTCTTCATCAAGAAGAGCAGCTATTTCAGGATTTAGTGTCTGTATCATTACAATTTATAAGTAATTTTTGACCGTTAAACGCAGTCACAGCAAAAAGGCGTCCCGGGCCGTCCTTCACCTTTAATTTGGCGCGAAGTTGGTCGGATGTCATGTCAAAGTTCCGGGCAGTAACACTGATTTTTGGATAACGGGCGGCATAACGTTTTATGTGTTTGGACATATACGGCAGGATTTCTTCTACTCTGTAAGAGCGTCCCGGGAAACGGTCGACCAACTGCGATGAACACCACAGATGTGTATTAGGACCGATAGCCTTCAGCTCACCGCTGCTCAGCAACTTGAACGGAGCAGCCTTCATTATTGCCGGATATGGGTCGTAAACAGAACCTCCGACTTCCGGCAACCCATATTCCGCCTTGGCAGCGACCTCTTCATTTTTAGTAAATGTATAAACATTGTGTACGCCTTGCGCAATGGTGATTGCCTTGATTTTAGGCGAGGTTGCAGATTCCTTTGTAAAGTTGCAAATAATGTCCAGCTCCTTGCATTCCGTACTTGTTCCGAGAACAAGCACCTCAGTAGCATCGGGAAGAAGTGCCAGTGTATGAGAGATGTCGAGCATCGGCGATGCTTTCACTATCAGTCTGTCGGAAACGGCTTTTAGCAAAGGCAACATCGCAACCACATCCGGCTCACATTGATTGAGAGCGAACACGCGTCCTCCGTCAGAAGCCCTGCGTGCCGGGTCAATAAACACAGCATCAAATCGCATTCCTTCACGAGCCCATACATCAAGGAGACTTCTGCAGTCGCTGTTGATTACTTCCAGATTAGTAATTGTTTTTGCATTATGTCTTAAAGCATCAGCCACAGTCTCGTCACGCTCAACAGCTATGACATGGCCTTTATCCCCTACTCTTTTTGCAATGGCCATAGCGTCTATGCCAAGGCCCGCAGTCAGGTCGGCGACCTTATAGCCCGGCTTCAACAGCTCGGCATGTATATGCGCAAGGGAATCAGAAGTTGACTGCTCGCCCGATAAAGCTGTAGGAAAGATGAATTCCGGATTATGATGCAGTGTCTCTGAAAGTTTTGTCAAGTACTTTCTGCGGCATTCAATCTGCAATATTTCGAAAGCCCTTTCGCGTCCGAATTTTAGGCGCAACTTGGCTGGGTCATCAGCCTTATGGGCTTCTATCCATGTAAAAAAATCAGGGCTGAGCATAGTGAACATTATATAACAAGTTTACAAAATAAGGCGCGGACGGATTAAAAAGTTCACGTCCGCGCCTGGGTATATGGCTTATTGTGAAGTATTATTCACCTTTAATAGCGGCAATACCGGGAAGAACCTTGCCTTCGATAGCTTCAAGAAGGGCACCGCCACCGGTAGATACGTATGATACTTCGTCAGCGAGACCGAACTTGTTTACGCAAGCTACAGAGTCACCACCGCCAACGAGTGAGAACGCACCGTTCTTGGTTGCTTCAACAATAGCATCTGCAATAGCGCGTGAGCCGGCAGTGAAATTGTCGAATTCAAATACACCTGCAGGACCGTTCCAGAGGATAGTCTTAGAGGGCAGAATGGCAGCTGTAAATGCCTTGCGGGTTTCGGGACCTGCATCGAGACCTTCCCAACCGGCAGGAATTTCCATAACGCTGCATACCATAGTATTTGCATCGTTAGAGAATGAGTCAGCAGCCACACAATCTGTGCCGAGTACAAGATTTACACCTTTTTCCTTGGCTTTCTTCATGATGTCAAGAGCAAGGTCGAGCTTATCGTTTTCGCAGATAGACTCACCTACGTTGCCACCGAGAGCCTTGGCAAATGTATAGGTCATACCACCGCAGAGGATAAGGTTGTCAACCTTGTCCATGAGGTTTTCGATGATACCAATCTTGGTAGAAACCTTTGAACCGCCCATGATAGCGGTGAAGGGACGACGGATATTGTTAAGAACGTTGTCAACGGCGGTCACTTCCTTCTCCATGAGGTAGCCGAGCATCTTGTGGTCGTTGTCGAAGAAGTCGGCGACAACAGCTGTAGAAGCGTGACGACGGTGAGCTGTTCCGAATGCATCGTTTACATAAACGTCAGCGTAAGAAGCGAGATGCTTTGCAAAATCCTTCTGACGGGCTTTCATTTCCTTCTTGGCAGCGTCGTAGTTGGGGTCTTCTTTGTCAATACCAACGGGCTTACCTTCTTCTTCGGGGTGGAAACGGAGGTTTTCAAGAAGCAGAACCTGGCCGGGCTTAAGAGCGGCGGCCATAGCGTCGGCAGTAGCTCAGTCCTCAGCAAAGGCTACATCAGTGCAAAGAGCCTTGGCAACTGCATCCTTAATCTGGCTGAGAGACATCTTGGGATTAACTTTGCCTTTGGGCTTACCCATGTGCGACATGATGATGAGGCTGCCACCGTCGTTAAGAACTTTCTTAAGGGTGGGAAGAGCACCACGGATACGGGTGTCATCGGTGATGTTGCCGTTTTCGTCCAAAGGCACATTGAAGTCTACACGAACGATAGCCTTCTTGCCGGCGAAATTGAAATTATCAATGCTTGCCATTTTGTTATATTTTAATGTGTTATGTAATAAGTATCTCTAATGAAACAGTGCTGATTGCAATAAAGGCAGTTATCAGAACCAATATAACAAATCGCCTGTCTTAACGGATGCAAAATTACGGAAAAATTTCGATAATTACGAGATTTTTTAGTGATTTTTTACATCAGTCCGCGCTCTGAAAGAATGGCGGCCATCTGGTCGCGCAGGGCACGGGCCTTTATGGAGGCGACTGCAGCAAAATCATCTCCGTTTGAGGCGTGAATAATACCGCGTGATGAGTTAACGAGTAAGCCTACTTCATCTATCATGCCGTATTGGCATACTTCTTCGAGACTTCCGCCCTGAGCACCTACACCGGGCACAAGGAAGAAACTGCGCGGAGCCAGACGACGCACATCAGCAATAAGCTCGCCACGTGTAGCTCCCACTACAAACATCATGTTTATTGGCGAACCCCACTTCTGCGCACGTTTCACTACGCGCTCAAACAGACGGGCGCCATTGGTATCGGCAATCATCTGAAAATCTTCACTTCCTTTATTGGATGTCAACGCAAGTACGATAGCCCACTTGTCTTCAAAACCGAGGAAAGGAGTCACACTATCCTCACCCATATATGGAGCGACTGTAACTGCATCAACACCGGCGCGTTCAAAAAATGCCTTTGCATACATACGTGCTGTATTGCCAATGTCGCCACGCTTGGCATCGGCTATGATGAACTGGTCGGGATAGTTGGCACGGATATAGTTGCAGGTCTCTTCAAAGGCACGCATTCCGTCGGGACCGAGAGTTTCATAGAAAGCAAGGTTGGGTTTATAGGCAACCGCAAAAGCTGCTGTAGCATCTACAATGGCCTTGTTGAATTCAATGATTCCTTCAGCCCCCTTTTCGGCAAGAGCAGGGGGCATCTTGGCAGGGTCCGGGTCAAGGCCTACGCAAAGGAATGAACCTTTGGCAAGTATATTGGCAACGAGTTCTGTTCTTTTCATAGTTTTTCAGACTTATATTGTTTTAAAATTCTGCGGCTTTGAGTCGTTCTGCGTTCTCCGTAGAGCTGAGAGCGAAGAGTATTTCGTCGAGGTCGCCTCCGAGCACAGCCGGGAGATTGTGAGTGGTAAAATTTATGCGATGGTCGGTCACACGTCCCTGAGGGAAATTATAGGTGCGTATTTTGGCCGAGCGGTCACCGGTCGATACAAGCGTACGGCGCTTTTGTGCTATATCGTCGATATACTTCTGATGTTCCTTGTCGAAAATGAAAGTACGCAGGCGGCTGAGGGCGCGTTCCTTATTCTTAGGCTGGTCGCGTGTCTCGGTACATTCTATCAGAATCTCCTCAGTCACGCCGGTATTGGGATTCTTCCACATATAACGCAGACGTACACCCGACTCGACCTTATTGACATTCTGGCCACCTGCACCACCCGAACGGAATGTGTCCCACTTGATTTCGCCTTCGTTGATTTCTACATCAAATGGTTCGGCTTCGGGAAGAACGGCCACTGTGGCGGCCGATGTATGTATGCGTCCCTGGGTCTCAGTTGAGGGCACACGCTGAACACGGTGTACGCCGCTTTCATATTTGAGCACACCATACACGCCGTCTCCGCTCACGCTCATCACGATTTCCTTATAACCTCCGGCCGCGCCTTCGCTTGTGGATGTGACCGCTACATTCCAACCCTTAGTCTCGCAGAATTTAATATACATTTTGGCAAGGTCGCCGGCAAAAAGTGCCGCCTCATCGCCACCAGTACCGGCACGTATTTCAAGAATGGCATTCTTGTCGTCTTCCGGGTCGTTAGGCACAAGGAACAACTTGATATCTTCAGTGAGTCTGTCAATATCGGCAAGCGAAGCCGATAGCTCGGCCTTGGCAGCTTCTATGGCCTCGGCATCGCTTTCCATCTCTATTACTTCATGATAGAAATCCACGTTCTCAACCTGAGAATCATAATCCTTCATGAGGTCTACAAGCCTCTTGAGATGCTTATATTCCTTGGTAAGCTTTACAAATCGTTGTTGGTCGGATGCTACGGCAGGGTCGCCCAAAAGGGTTTCAATTTCTTGAAATCGTGTCAGATGGGTTTGTATGCGGGGGAGAAGCGATTGGTCTAACATCTTTTAATTTTTTTTGCAAAGATACAACATTTTCAGAGATGAGTATGTTTTATTTCAAAATGATTTATCAACTATTTATCAAATTTAAATATTAAATCAAATGAAAAAAGTTCTTATCGTGCTCCTCGCCGTGATTGGCATAACACTTTCAGCACAGGCTCAAGCTACTCTGCACATCGGTTATGGCGGTTATACCCAAATGGATGCGTGCGACATGCACGACGGCGGTAACGTCAACACAGCTTGGGGCGCCGTAACAGGCGGTATCTACTTCCAGGCTCTGCCAAAACTTCAACTCGGTGTATCCTACACATTCTCATCGAGCAGCTATAAACATACCGATGACTGCAATGTGTACTACCATGTAATCATGTTCAACGGCAAGTATGACTACTATCGCTCAAGCATATTCAAGATGTATGCCCACGTTGGTATCGGTGCAGACATCTCGCACATGACTTTCGGCGACTACCATAAGAACAAAGCCTATTTCGCATTCCAGGTTTCTCCTGTATGTGCAGAGGCTGCAATCGCCAACAAAGTCTCCCTATTTGGAGAACTCGGTTTTGGTGCCCAAGGTCTGCTGCAGGTAGGTTTCCGCTTCCGCTTATAATCAACTTAACTACATATACAAAGACTCCGCGCCGGCTGCCGGTGCGGAGTCTTTTTTGTATGATGAAGATTCAGAAGAATCAAATCCAGCGGGTGAATGCGAAGTCCTGACGGTGGGGCAGGTTCTTGTTCCAAGGATAGAGACGGTAACCGAGACGGAAGATACCGGCATCCTTGATTTTTGACTTAAGCTCGTAGGTGAGGACATTGCCTTCTTCCTTGATAACCTTGAAATCCTGACGGCTATCGAACTTCTCTACGCCGTCTTCGGTGCGGAACACAACCTGTTCGAGGTGGAGGTCGCGGCCGATACCGTTGGTATCAATCACAACTTCGATAGCGTAGGGTTCGCCTGTTACACCGCTTACGATGTCAGAGGTCTGACGAACGTCAAGCACCTTGATACCATCCCATTCAGAAGCAACTTTTTCCTTCCATGCCACGATGTCCTTGGCAAGAGTATAGTCGTGCGCTGCAAGTTTCTTGTAGCGAGAAGCTTCGGGGTCATAGAAACGGTCAACATAGTCATCAATCATACGCTTCATTGTGAAATGGGGAGCGATGTCGCCGATTGAACCCTTGATATACTCAATCCACTTGGGTGAGTAGCCCTTTGAGTTCTTCTCGAAGTAGAGAGGAATAATCTCGTTTTCGAGCATACGGTAGATGGTTGCAGCATCGAGCTTGTCCTGCTGGCCCTGGTCGGTGAATGTACGCTTATCGGTGAGAGCCCAACCGGCCTTTTCGTTGAAGCGGTAACCTTCGTACCACCATCCATCAAGCACTGAGAAGTTGAGCACACCGTTCATCTCGGCCTTTTCGCCTGATGTACCCGATGCTTCGAGGGGACGTGTGGGAGTATTGAGCCAGATATCAACACCCGTAACGAGGCGCTTGGCCACAATCATATTGTAATCTTCGAGGAAGATAATCTTACCGAGGAATTCGGGACGACGTGAAATTTCAACGATACGCTTGATGAGGTCCTGACCTGCACCGTCGGCGGGGTGTGCCTTACCGGAGAAGATGAACTGTACGGGGAACTTCTCGTTGTTGACGATGCGTGAAAGACGTTCAAGGTCGGTGAAGAGCAGGTGTGCACGCTTGTAGGTAGCGAAACGACGGGCAAAACCGATGATGAGAGCATTAGGGTTGATGCGGTCGAGCACTTCCATCACAGCGGAGGGGTCACCTTGGTTGGCAAGCCACTTTTCCTTGAAGTCGCGCTTAACGAAGTTGATGAACTTGTTCTTAAGCTGACAGCGCATGTTCCAGATTTCTTCGTCAGGGACATTGAAGATACCGCGCCATGCCTCGGGGTTCGACTGGTCGGCGAATACTTCCGGGCCGAGGTTGTTCCAGTAGAATTCCTTCCATTCAGAAGCCGCCCATGTGGGCATGTGAACACCGTTGGTAACATAGCCTACGTGGCTTTCTTCCCAGCTGTAGCCTTTCCAGATACCGGCGAACATCTTCTGCGAAACGATACCGTGGAGCTTAGATACGCCGTTGGCTTCCTGACAGGTGTTAAGGGCGAATACGCTCATTGAGAAGCGTTCGTTTGAACCGGGGTTCTCGCGGCCCATGTCCATGAGTTCCTGCCAAGATATGCCGAGCTTCTCGGGATACTGCCCCATGTACTTGCCGAAGAGGCCTTCGTCGAAATAGTCGTGGCCGGCGGGAACGGGGGTGTGAACGGTATAGAGGCTTGAAGAACGTACGAGCTCGAGGGCAACGTTAAAGTCCAGGTGCTGGTTCTGAACGTACTGAACGAGACGCTGCAGGTTGAGCAGAGCTGCGTGACCTTCATTGCAGTGGTAAAGCTGAGAGTGGATGCCGAGCTTGTTGAGCATGATGACACCGCCGATACCGAGAAGGTATTCCTGCTTGATACGGTTTTCCCAGTCACCGCCGTAGAGCTGGTGGGTAATCTGACGGTCGAATTCCGAGTTCATGTCGAAGTCGGTATCCATCAGATAGAGCTTCATGCGGCCTACGTTCACGCGCCATACATGGCTGTAGACGATACGGTCGGGATAAGGCACTTCCACAATCATGGGATGGCCGTCGGCATCCATCACCTGCTCGATGGGGAGCTGGTTGAAGTTCTGGGGTTCGTACTGGGCAATCTGCTGACCTTCAACGCTAAGGGTCTGTGTGAAGTAACCGTAACGGTAGAGGAAACCTACAGCAGTCATGTCGATGCATGAGTCGGAAGCTTCCTTGATATAGTCGCCGGCGAGTACACCGAGACCGCCGGAGTAGATTTTGAGACATGAGCAGAGGCCATATTCCATAGAGAAATACGACACAGAGGGAACATCCTTGCGCATGGGCTTTGCAAGATATTCACGCATCTTGGAGTATACATGTGCGATGCGGTCCATCATCACCTTGTCGGCGAGGATTTCGTCGATACGGTCAGATGAAAGACGCTGAAGAAGCATCACGGGGTTTTCGCCTGTGCTGCGCCAGAGGTCGCGGTTGAGGTCGCGGAAGAGGGATTTTCCTTCGCTGTTCCATACCCACCAAAGGTTATGGGCCATCTCTTCGAGAGGCTTAAGCTGAGCAGGCAGTTCGGCTCTAACTGTAACGTCGCGCCATACGGGGGCGTTAGTTTTGCTTACCGGTAATTTCATTTTCTGATATAGTTATTCTTTTCTTTGGTTTGTATTATTTCTTATGATTATGGAGAGCTATCTGATAGGCTTCATCATAGTACTTGATGAAGTTGCTCCAATCGGCCCGTTCGGCTGTAGCCATCGCGGCCTTGGATATCTGTGCAAGCTGAGCCGGAGTGTCAGACATGAGCTGAAGCAGTTCGGCGGCTATGTCGCTCACAACCTCGTCGTAGTTGGAGTCTGTGCGTTTAACTGCAACTACGCCACAGTCGGCAAATGAGTTTTCTGAAGTGGAACGCACCCATTGTCCGAAGCCCGAAAGCGAAGTGGTAACGGTGGGCACACCGAATGCCACGCTCTCCAGAGGAGTATAGCCCCAGGGTTCGTAATAAGAGGGGAACACTGTGGCATCCATGCCTATGAGCAGGTCGTAATAGCTCATATTGAACACGCCGTCGTGTCCGTTGAGGTAACATGGCACGTAAATAGCCGTTACAGGGCCATGAGCCTCGACTGATGCGAAGCCGAGTTGATGAAGACGACGATTTATGGGGTCGTCATTATAATTATGCAGATTGTGGGTTATCACGGGGTCGGCAAGACGTGTGGTATGGCCTTCTGAAAGCGATGCGACCAGGTCGGCACGTGGGTCGCCGGACCATGCGGGCACCATCACGAAGGCAAGCACAGGCTTGGGAGTGCCGGTCTCGGCAAGACGAGCCAATACATCACAATACACGTCAATACCCTTGTTACGATATTCGCATCGACCAGATGTAGCCATGATGAATGTATCATCTGTGAGCTTAGCGCCGGTGAGGGCGTTGGCCACTTCAAGCATTTTGGCACGTGCGTCCTTGCGGGCAACGGCGTACTTCTTTCCGGTGGGAACAAAGCCGGGTTCAAATCCGTTGGGAGTCACGACGTCGGGCTTGCGTTCAAGCAGCTGTGCGCATTCGGCTGCAGTGACGTCGCTCACCGTGGTAAAGCAGTCGGCGGCGTGGGCAGCAGCCTTTTCGAGGGAATGCTTCGACTGCATGTTAAGCTCTCCGGCCATCTGGTCGCCGTTATATCCGGCGAGATAGTCGTAGAGAGGCTTGCCGTTGCCGCAAATGCTGCGTCCTATGCTTGTGGCATGGGTGGTAAACACTGTAGCGGCGGCAGGGATACGTTCTTTCACGGTAAGGAGTCCGGCACCGAGGGTCCATTCGTCAAAATGGGCTATGACATTTCCGGCCTTTGCACCGAAATAATTAACGAGGGTCTCGATTACGGCTGCTGCAGCACGTCCGAAAGCACAAGCTTCGTCATAGTCGCCATAGGCATGCAGGGAGTCAACTCCAAACTTATCCCACATCTTACCGTAAAATTCATCTTTAGATGCATACATCGCATCAAATTTTACGAGTATTGCAATGGGGCGTCCGGGTATATCCCAACGTCCAACTCGCACTGCCAATCCCTCGGGGAGCAATGCGGTTTCACGCCATTTCTTAAGTATTGTTTTAGATTCAATGAAATCGAGTGCTGGACGCTCGTCTGTCCATACGTCGGGGCCTATGAATATCACGTGGTCCTTATGGAGCTTCTGAAGGGTCTTTGCTTTAGTTGACAGCACGGTATAAATGCCGCCCACTTTATTGCAAACTTCCCACGAAGCTTCGAAGATATAATTAATTTCTTCGTTGGGCATAACTTAGATATACTATTTTCGAGCCGCAAAGGTAGTGATTTTTATTGAATTATCAAAATGAATCAACAATAATAACACTTTTTCAAATAGTTAAAACCACCGTTTAATGCCCCGAAAGCTTAAGAATAATACGGCATTCGCGAATTTCGCGAAATTAAATTTCAGGAATTGAATACAATCCGTTGATAAATATTCTGAGCAAAGGGTCGATAAGGCTGTATCCCTTTTCCGATTTAGTTACCAAACCTGTTTTTACCAATTTTAACAGCGCACTTTGCACAGAACTCGAAGACTGCAGTGAGTGTCTCTTCACAAAAGCGCCACTTGTCGGACTCTCTGCTATACGTTCTTCAGCCAAAGCATAAAGAGTAGATTTCTGACTGCCGCTTACATTAGATAATATTTCAGATAAATAACTTCATTTGCAGCTAACATACCACGAATTGAACGCTCAACTGTTTCACGCGTACATACCATACCTTTGGCCGTCTCTGCAAAAGCTCCGTTCATGGTCCGTTGCATATAGAAAGTATTACCGTCAAACAGCTTGATTTCAATTATGCAAATCACATAATGCGAATAGCATAATTTTAATAAATTATTACTACATAACAACTTATAGATTTAGTTGTGATATTATGGTAGGAACTACACCGACATAGAAGTAGCGCAATCAACACATAAATGCGTCTGTAGGACGCTGATTACCCAGTAACCCGTTACACCGAAGCTTGCGGAGGTGTGACGGGATAGACAACTGATGATAAGTTTGGCGTCTATAGGACGCCGATTTTGCACACAAAACATTTGTATATTAATGCAATATAGCTTACTTTTGCAACATGAGCCATATAGCTATCACATATCATTTCGTGTTCTGCACTTATCTTAGAAAGAAAGTGATAAATATTGAACATGAACGTGAACTTTATAAGTTCATCTATGAGTTCTCTGAAAAAAGAGGAATTAAGATTCGTAGAATTGGCGAAATGCCTGACCATGTACATATCTTATGTGATGTACCACCAAAAATGTCCGTGTCTGAATATGCAAAGCTCATAAAAGCCGAATCAAGTAAATTTCTACATGTGAATAACAATTTTCCATATTGGGAAAAATGGGCTGAAGGTTACGCAGCAGTATCTGTTGAGGCTTCTCTGCGCCAAGTAAGAGTCGAATACATCAAGAATCAGAAACAACATCATGCTCGGCAATCTTTTGAAACCGAATACACTGAGTTTTTAAAAGAATATGGATTCGGGGTCGATACCCCCTTATTAGGAGATGAAAAATAAGCTTTGAACTGCCTTTTTGACTAAATCGGCGTCCTCCAGACGCAAAACATTATACATTCCTCACCCCGTCACACCTCTGCAAAGCTCCGGTGTAACGGGTTATTGAGTAATCAGTGTCTTACAGACACTTCTGCATCATTTATTTCCAGCTCTTACCTCACATACTTCATATACTCCCCGTAGCCTTCACGCTCGATGTCTTCGAGGGGGATGAAGCGGAGTGAGGCTGAGTTGATGCAATAGCGCAGGCCGCCGGCCTCGCGGGGGCCGTCGTTGAACACATGTCCCAAGTGAGAATCGCTATCAGTTGAGCGCACCTCTATCCTGTCAAGCCCATGGCTTAGGTCGCGTTGTTCCTTTACCAAGTCCGATTCAATGGGCTGCGTGAAACTCGGCCATCCACACCCGGAATCAAACTTATCGCTTGATGAAAACAAAGGCTCACCACTTACCACATCCACATAGATTCCCTTGCGGTGCTCGTCCCAGTACTCGTTTCTGAATGGTGGTTCTGTGGCATTCTCCTGCGTCACGGCATATTGAATCGGGGTAAGCTTCTGGCGCAATTGTTCCTTACGGCCAACACCTTTGCCCGAATTCCGTGCCACTTCAAACAGTCGTGGATTGATATGGCAATATCCTCGCGGATTCTTGTCAAGATAGTCCTGATGGTAATCTTCCGCCGTATAGAAGTTCTTCAGCGGCTCAACCTCTACCGCGAAGTCACGGCCATAGCGTTCCTTGTAAGGCTGCACGGCCTTTGCCACTTCGGCTCCGGTCTCTCTATCGGCGTAGTAGATGCCTGTGCGGTACTGCGTGCCGATGTCATTACCCTGACGGTCAACCGACGTCGGGTCGATTGTGAGCATATACAGCTCAACGAGCTTTTCAACGCCCACACTATCAGGAGCATACACCACCTTCACGGTCTCGGCAGCGTCGGTCTCTCCGCTGCATACCTCATTATAGCTTGGTGAAGCTACCTTAGAATTAGCATAACCGACTTCCGTCTCAACCACACCGGGCACAAGGCTGAAAAAATGTTCAGTGCCCCAAAAACATCCTCCGGCAAAATATATTTCATTAGTATTCATATCAATAGAATCATTTTTAGATTTATCAACAGTCTGACCGGCCGAGCATCCACCACCAATCATCAGCAACAACACGCCGACAATCACCCTACCCACCCGAGCCAAAATGCGAGATTCAGATTTCATGACAATAAAACGACCCGATTTCTCACTTTGTTCTTAAAACTTTTAAATCTTACATGACTTTTATATTGCCTAACTCGTTATAATATTGTAACTTTGCATAATAAAATCACGAAGACATGGCAATACCAATTAAAGCAGTACCGATTCTTTCGGGCGAAATAGCTGAAGATTTCGTAAGAAAAGCTGAAGAACGCGAAAAGAATCCCACTCCAAGCCTTTCCTCAGAACGTGAAGAACGTATTGCGAGAGTAATGAAGCAAATGCGCGAATTTAAGTTCCCTTGGGAAAGAAAATAATTGAAAAGATGTTTTCTCTGGATGATAAATGTCAATTAGCAAGAGTAACCGAAGAGGTTATTGATTACTGCAATCCTTTTATTTGTGGCGATGAAGACCTTGATGATTTCTTCGCCAACAATGCTATTGCCTACGAAAAAGAACTCATGGGCAAAACTTATTGTTGGGTACTCAAAGATGATATCACAACGATAGTTGGAATGGTTACACTTGCAAATGCAGGTATACAAACTACTCATATGCAGAATCATCCTCGTAGAAAACTAAATAACCTAATTCCGTACAGTAAACAAGGACGTACATATCCAGCGGTATTAATAGGACGCCTCGGGGTAAGTG
>PPYF01220394.1_pt1 | contig 14950 bp, 14 predicted proteins | sample 1559871 | NCBI WGS metagenome assembly PPYF01 (sample SAMN08240021, study PRJNA423297) | Human gut metagenome, whole genome shotgun sequencing project. | reverse complement strand
GTTTCCGGATTCATAGTTACCAGATATTTTGACATTCCTACCGGAACTTTAATAGTTACAGATTCTGTTGTTACCATAAGATCACGCCCTTTCTGTTAGAAATCTATGTTCGCTTTCTTTTCTATATTATATCTATTATTTGGATTTTCTACAACTGATTTTTCACCCAGAAATGTATTGCATCGTAACTAAGTCACTCTTTTTCCCTACAAAAATAAGGCTCAAAACCTACTGTATAGATTCAGAGCCTTGGTAATATTCTGGTTATTCATTTTTACCAAAAACTAAATAATAATATTGGCTAACAAACAATTTTATTATTCGAACTCGGCAAGTCTAAAGATGTTGTTAAATATATTTGTTTAAGTTTTATGTCTTTTTTGCCGTTATTTTATTTCAGTTACATATATTATTTGGGCTCGCTGATTTTCTGTTGCCAATTTGTTTCCACTTCATTATAATCATCAAAAAACTATTTGACAACTCTTTTTTATTGGTGAACATATTACTTATTAATGCATGATAAAATACTATGCATTTTTGAAGTTCTTCGCACCGCATTTTACCATCAAAAAAAGTAAAATTATCCTTTATTTCATAATAAACTACAAGAAGCAACATATAGGACTGGTATATTTATTGCTTGTATTGATATTTCTGTTCTCGTTTACGGAAAGCATCCTCTCCCCCTTCCATAATTTCACAAATTCCCTCTCTAATAAGCTTTTCCTCAATACATCCTGCCTTTTTATTTTTTCTAAAAGTAACTTTCCCCTGATTATTACGTTCAAGAACAATAATCCCCTCTGCATCCCCCAATACAGGAATGTTAGGATTGTGCGTAACAATAATAATTTGACGTTTGCTTTTCATCTTTCTTATAGATTTTACAACAAGTGAGTAAATAAGACTATTATCCAAATCATCTTCCGGCTGATCAATAATCAGTGGATTTTCACCGCTATTTAATATAAATGCAAGAATAGCTGCACTCTTTTGTCCAGGTGATCCTTCATTAATATCCATTTCTCCATTTTCGTCTATAATTTTAATTTGCAATTTATCCTCTGGAAGAATTTTTACAATTGAACTCAGTGTATCATTTTTATATTTATCTATCCAAAGCTTAGCAAATCGTGTATCTGTAGAACAGCCCAATAATTCTTCAATATTTCCCGAATCACTAATCAACATAAACTTTAAAAAAGCTTTATACTGTTCCCAATTATTATCTCTAGATAACGTTTTATTAACTAAATTTAAGAAATCATTATCAAAAATCCCTTCTCTTCCAAGTTCTTTCTGTAATTTTGCCTTCCATCGTATTAAATGTCCTAATGGAATAACCTCAATTGTGATGTTTTCCAAATTTAAATTGTCAATCACATCCTGTCGCTTTTGGGATAATTCCAGTCGCTTATCGATAAAAATATCAATGCTTTCTTCAATTTTCTTCTCTATATCCTTCTGTTCATTCTGCAATATTATCAAATCATCATACCTTTTTTTATTTTTTTGTAATTGATCTTGAATTGCATTAATATCCTCGCCACCTGTATTTTTTACTTCTTCCAACGCATTTAAATATTTTTTATGTATCTCCTCTCGTTTTTTATAGGTGAATGATCCTTCATATGATTTCTCCATTGTTTCAACAGAGCATTTTTTTTGATTCAAAAAATCAATAATATTCTGATTCGTATCTTTTATCTTTTTTAATATTTCAAGTTCAATTGCATTTTCCTCACATCCATCAAGTTTCTCAATCTGAAGCTTTAATCCCTCTTCCTTTTCCTCAAAACTAACAACAGCACCATTTATAGCGTTTAATTCTGAAATGAATATTTTTTCCACATTCTTTATTTTATTATCTATATTTTCAAAATCTTTTCTGGACTCCTCAATTCCACTTGCCTTAAATTTTTTTAAGATCGTATCAGCTTTTTCAATTTCGGCCTTTATTGTAGGCAATTCTCTAATCTTCTTTCTGTTGCTCTTAAATTCTTCTGAATATTTTTGCATATTTAATATTGCACTATCAATTTCATCTGAATATGAATACATATCTGCCGATACTTTATCATCAATCATCTTTACCAATGGGCTCATTGTTTGATTTGCAATATTATCATCTTCATCTATCAAATTAAAAATTTCTTTTTGCCCATAAAAATCTATCTTGAATTCTGGCGGATTCTCAACACTACCGTTAATATCTTCAACTTCTGTTACAAGCTGTTTCCCTTTTCTTGATGCTTTTATTTCATAGGGTTTATCTATACCAAAGTTGAAAAATGTTGAAATTTCCGCTTTTTTTGTCAATGTTTTTTCCAACAATTTGCATTTTGAAAGATCTCGTTCATTGCCCACACCATAATTTATCGCATCAACAATTGTAGATTTTCCTGTTCCTCTCCCCCCTACAATACAATTCAAATTTGGGGAAAATCTCATATTCATTTTTGTCATATGTGAGATACCCTCAAATTCAATACCGCTTATGTAATTATAAGTAGTCTCATTAGGATTAAACTGCATACCTATTTTTTGAAGTGTTAACCAATTAATACATCTATGCTCAGGATCAATAAATACCTGTCGAAGACCGTCAAAAGACAACTTTGAAAGTTTGATCCATGTAAACATTTTTCCGAATCCTTCAATTGAATGCTGCGCTTCATCCTTATTCGATGGGTTGTCTGATCCTGTTATCAATACAGCTCTATTAATAGCCTTATTTTTCAGTTTATTACTATACTCTCTAACATCTTCATCATTTCTCACTTCAATAGCTGAGAATGAAAGAAATTCCTGATATTTTCTAATTGCATTCTCTGTACTTTTCCCAAGGCCCTTATTGGATGCGAAATGAGCAGGTATTACAAATATTTTTTCCTTCAATTCCATACATAATGTTTTCAATTTATCTTCAGATACATTAACAGTCGTATCAGCCCAATCTTTTCTTGCTAATCCTAGATATTGAACAACTGCATCTTCAATTTCAGTTACAGACATCTTATCATCAAAAATAATGAGAAAATGTGTAAAATCTGATGAAACACAAAGTTCTATTCCATAGAATATCTTAAATTTTTCATCTTCAAATTCTGTCTTTATTTCTTCTATTTTTCTAATCCAGCCAACTGAATTATGATCGCTTACTACAACTGCATTAAGCCCTGAATCCTTAGCAGCCTTTAGCCACTCTTTTGGTGTCACTTTTTTGTCCGGAAAGCACTTACTTTCCGGCGTATGAGTATGAAAATCTATTTTATACCATTTTGCTAATGCCATATGCTTCTCCTTCTCATTTATACAACATAACTATTGTTTATAACGCGAATTCATTATTTTAGATAAATATTTTCCAATATCTTAACTATCAATCTATTTTATAATTTCTCAAATAATTTTAATCTTTTCACAATCTCCTCTGGTTCTGATAACATTTCTTTCATCTCTTCAGGTAATGTATTTCGTAACTGGTATGTAGCTACACCAACCGGCATATTAATATTTTTTCAAAACATATTCTACATATGTCTTATCCTTGCTTTTTCATATAATAATTCCAATGAATGTTTTTTCATCAGGTAACTTTATTTGTTCATCTAATGCCGTCAGATATAATTGCATTTTCCCTGCATATTCAGCTTCAAACTCTCCAATTTTTAGTTCTATAGCGATGAGACTTCTTTACCGTCTATGAAATAATAAAAGGTCTATATATATCCCACAATCAGATGATATTGATTTCCTATAAATGCAAAATTTCCCCATCTCAATTAGAAACGCCCTTATATTATTGACTAATTGCATTTCCAATTCATGTTCCGAATACTCTGGAGACAATTCTGCAAAATCAAAGGTATACTCATCCTTCACAGCTAGTTTTGCTTGTACTCTTCTATCCTCTGATACTGTTAAATCGAAATTTGTCTGATTCAGTAAATATTTTTTATAAGTCCTTGTCTCGATAAAATTTGTCAAAATTCGTTTTGTCCAACCATAACGCTTTGCCATTTGAATATAAAACCCTCGTTCTAAATCAGCTTTGCATTTTTCCATAATAATGATATTATTACTCCAACTAATTTCTCGCACCAACGGTGCGAGTTCTTCTGATTTACGATATGTTAAATAAAAATTTCTCACTCTCTATAAATTTGCAGCTGAATACCCTTTTGCTCCTGGAAATTCTTTTTGTAATTCTTGCGCCAAAATCTGAACAATAGATTTTTCCCCAATCTTTTTCTTGTTGCTGCTTATAAATTTCTTCTCCCATTTTCCAATAAAGATTTATAGTTTCTGCATTTATTATCTCATCCACTAACTATATACCTAATATATCTTAGCGACATTTCTAATATAGACTGTAAATTTACCGATATATTATTATTTCTCTTTATCTTTTTGAAACTCCGCCCAATATTGCTTCAACGCTCTTTCTATGGCAACCGTTTTCGTTTGTCCCACTTTTTCGCAAAATTTCTCCAATGATTCAATTATCTCACGCTCAATATACAAATTTATATGTCGGCCATCTTTTTTTCTCGTGCCATTTCAATACTTCCTTCCTACAATACTACTATTTCTGATAATGTTAAAATTTTTTGAGATATACTTTTTTTAATATCATCTATTTGCTCATACTTATCTGCTAATTCTTTTTGTTTTTGAAGATCATATTTCCCATCATCAGAAATAGGAATCGGTATAGTATCTTTCATTCTTTTTATTGCTATAGGTTTCAGTGACGTATATTCATTCTTTCCCAAGTCACCTTCCCTACCTTTTTTTCGTTTTCTGAAAATAGGTTCTAACACATATTTAATATATCTCAAATCTATACCCTTGCATTTATCTGTTGGCAACAAAACTCCTCTATGGCATGTTATACTAAATTTCTCATTATGATACATAATATAACCAGCTAAGCCATCAATACACCATGTCAAATATTCACCTGAATACTCTGCAATATTTACTCTAGCATATTCACCAGTAGTAGTACCTGAATACAATGGCACATCTCCTTTATTTCTTGACACCCATGTTTTTGTAAAGTCAGCATTTCCACCTTTTGGATAAAACAAATCCGTAACTAATGGATGGACCCATTTTATATTTTTATCTTCTGGAAGAATAACGGATATATTCCTCATTTTTCTTCTTTTTTCCAAAAGAATATTCTTCTGTTCTTCTATAATCGAATACTTTTCTGCAAGCTCCGTCTGAACATTTATATTAAAAGTTCCATCTTCATTAATGGGGATTTCAACTTTAGCATTCAAAATATCTGTTTTTGGTAAATTCCCTAATCCATACCCCTTAGCAATATTAATGAATATAGGTTCTGCCACTTTCTGCAAATATTTTAAATCTATACCCTCATGTGGAATCAATCCTGTAGCATGCTTTCCAATTGTATATTTATCATCATTAACAAGATATGTATATCCCGCTGCTCCATCATTAACTACAACTAAACATGGTTTTTCATTATTATAAAAATTTATATACGCAAATGGCTTGTTTATTGTTGCTGCATAAACTGGATATTTTCCCGCATTATTTTTAGCTTTCATTTTTGTAATTGTCTTATCACTCTTAGCCACATCACATATCTCATAAATATAAAAAGATCGTTTTACTATTTCAGGCATTCTATAGCCTCCTGATAATTTTTGATATCATCAATCAATTCCGATATATATCCGTGAAACTCATCTAAAGACATTATTGTATCTTTCTTTTTAATGCCTAATTCTATTTTTTCTTCATCGGACCAAAACAGTTCAATATTCCAGTTATCCTCTGTTCCAAACTTATCTATAGAAATTAATTTTGCTCTCGAATTATCATTCACTGCAGATATTGCAATTGTATTTTCCCTATTCCCACGATATAAATTATATAAATCAACTGAATCATGCAGATCATTTTCAGCAATATCAAATCTGTACGTATCCATTGTTTCGCCTATCGTACTACAAAGATATGTATAAACCGGATAAGGCTGCACTTTATCCATTTCTTCTCCCGTACGCTTATGAATCGTAAGAATAAATGTTTTTTTGGGAGTATTGAAAAAAGTCCCCACTGGTAGAGAAATAATACTTTCTATATAACAATTGTCTATTATCAATTTTTTTAATTTGTTATTTCCTATATTGGTAAATATACCATCTGGTAATATAATATTAGCCATACCGCCTTTCTTTATGGACTTAACAATCCATTCTGTAAAAAGAGCTTCTATTCCTCTTCCTCCAGATGTGTATGCCTTAGTTTCTGTTCCATATATTTTAACTGCTTTACTTGCCTCACTAATTGCAGCGCTCTGATAATATGGTGGATTTGCAAGTATTAAATCATATTTATCTGCACATAATTTTTCTAAAGTTCCTAATGTAGTATGGCTAGACGTAATTATTTTGTTAAGCATCTGTTCTGATAATTCTTGTATTTTTTCAATAGAATCACAATTATTTTTAAATAAATCTGAATAATAAATTAGCATATTTGATTTTGCAAGTATGGTTGTTAGATCATATGTATTATCCTCCATTTTCTTTTCCATACCTACTAATTCAATTTTTGATTTCAGCTTTCCATTTTCAAAATAAAATGGAGATGAAATTTTAGATGCTGCTTCAAGTAAAAATTTTCCCACTCCACATGCTGGATCGCATATACTCATTCCTTCTTTTACATCAACCATGCGAACCATCTCTTGCACTACTTTTAATGGTGTAAAAAACTGACCCATTCCATCTTTATCTGTACTATTTTTCATAAACGTTTCGAATAGCTTTGATTTAAAGTCTTTGTTTATATATAAAAACTTGCCATGTTCATCTTCATACTCTTTAAAACAATCGAGCAATTTACCAAAACAATCTACCGAACTTTCATGTATTATAGGATTACCAATATCATCGGTTTCTGTATGAAAAATTCTTCCATTTATTATTGTTGTTCCATCTTCTGGATTATACGGGAAAAGCTCTAATAACTTTTTTCTTACAGTGGTTAAATATTGAATAAATGCATCTTTCGCACTCTGTTCAATATAAATAGAATATATCCCTTCAAATGAGTAAATCCCTTTTAAAACACTTATATCTGATAAGAATTTAAAAGTAAAAAACTCCACAAATGTATATAACGAATTTTTTGCAGAAGATAACGACATATTCTGCAGAATACGTGCTACTCTTTGTGCTAATGGTGTCGGATCAATATACTCTTTGGGCATTAATTTATTATTTGAATCATTTATACAATAACATACGTCATCAATAAATTCAGCTAACTTTTTGTTCTGCTCAGATGACAAATCTTTAGGATTAATCTTTCGTGTTATAGGATTATCATTTTCATCAACAATGAAATCACCTGTAAGAGGGTTAATCCATATAAACGTTTCCCCATCTGACAGTATATATATTTTAGCTTTTACCTGTTTTGCAACCCCTAATTCTTGATATTTTGCCAAACGACGAAGTCTTTCCGTTTTTAATTTATCTGGTTCTTTCATCTCTATAAAAACGACTATCTGCTTATCTTTATTAAGAATTAGTACATCTGGTCTATTTGCTTTTATCTTATCGCATTCTTTAATTGTAAGTCCTGTTACCTCTTTATTCTTGACTAAATCTTTAATTGTAGTTGCTCCTAAACTTCTACAAACATATTTATCAAGCTGCACTGGTATTGAATATAATCCATCTTGAATTGTTTGTTCTGACATATGTATTCTCCAATCGTTTTTATACATCATACTACATACATCTTCAATAATAAAGATTATTTATAAAATTATTTTTTATACTTAGTTAATTCTACGCTAGTTTACAATTTTATAAATGATAAACCAGTTGGTGAACCAGCTGGTTTAAGTCTTTATTATAGAATTTGATTTTATATGTGCTTCGATATCTTTGAAGTTAAATGCTTATGATAAAATATACCATATTCAAGATAAATCTTAATGTTTCTTTTGCCATCCTACAATATTTGTATTTTCCTATTTTTAACATTTTCTCTCGTTATATTTTATAAACCCTTATCCCAAATGCGGGATTTTTATACATTTTCTTTGTAGAATCATATCCCTTTTCCGGGAAATAAACATATCCCATATCAGGGAACTATATCCCGGAAAAGGGATTAATAATCCGCTAGGATTATTGCAAGATACGCATTTTGTACACACAAAATGCATCTTGTTAAGGGAAAACCCCTAAAACCCCCTTCACCGAAACAGTGCACCTGCATAAGCCTCTATGTCTATGTAATTGGAATCTTATCTATCTTTTTCCAATCTGCTTTTCCACTCGCCCTTAACATCTACTCCTTTCGAAACAAAGTATTTAAAATTTCAAGAATTATTCTAAGTGACTCCACCTGCTCTGGTTCTAATTCCTCCAAATTAGGATTTTTATTAATCTGTTTTGAAATTTGTTCTATCTGCTTTTTTATCTCTGTAAAAGTTTTAATGTTTCCTTTGACAAGAATCGTCTGATACAGACAACTCTGTATAAAGAACTTTGACTTTAACATTCCTGTCAATTTAATTCGAGTCTCTATCAGTTCCTTTTCCGTTGGAGAAACACGAAAATTCATAATTACATTTCGCACTCTGTTTTTTCATTTTTCTTGCTTCTGCTTTTTCTTTTTCCTTTAGACTGTGTAGGCCTTCGATAAATTTTATCTACCTCATACATCCTTATCCTCCTTGAATCTGACACACACATATTCCAGATTGTCAAAGTACGGTGTTCCGACTAAATACCAATGTCCTCCTTTTTCATCCCAGGCCATTTCTATCCGTGTGTGAATCCATTTGTCATCAACTTTTACTTCTAAAGGATCTCCGCAATGGAATCCCTCATATTCCCATAAGTCAGATACTAAAAGTCCATATCTATCATTATTGCAATTATAGCTTAAACGACCTTCAATCATTTTTCTCCTCCTCTTTAAATACTTTATCTAACTTATTTGCCATCTCTTTCTGAACTGAAGGATATAAATGTGCATATCTTTCAGTAATCGTTATACTTTCATGCCCCAGACGTTCTGCAATCTGAATTGGTGAATATCCAAGATTAATAAGTAATGCACAACTGGAATGTCTTAAATCATGAATTCTAATTCTTTTAATTCCTGCTGCTTTACTGCCTCTGTCCATTTCATGGTGAAGATAACTTTTTGTAACTTCAAAAAGTCTGCTATTTTCATTTACTTTATATAGTGATTCGATGTAATCCTGTATTTCCTCGCACAGAAATTCTGGAAGTTCTATTGTCCGATTACTTTTTTCCGTTTTGGGTGAAGTAATCATTGATTTTCCTTTAATAACTTGATAAGTTTATTGATTCTAAGCTTCTTAGATTCCAAATCAAAATCTGCTTTTGTGAGAGCCAATAGCTCTCCACATCGAATTCCTGTCCAATATAAAATTTGAAATGCATAATATGAAATCGGTTTATCTTTAATAGCTTCAGAAAATTTAAGATATTCATCTAATGTCCAAAATTGCATCTCTTTTCCTTTTGCCCTTCCCATTTTCTTATTAGCTATACATGGATTTCTCGGCAGTTCATAATATTTGACTGCATGATTAAATATTGCATTTAACTGGTTCTGAATACTTCTAAGATAAGTCTGTGAATACCCTTTTCCGTTCTCATCCCTTTGACTTAATAGCTCATTTTGCCATTGTAAAACATCAACAGAAGTAATTTCTGACAAGCTTCTATCCTTAAAATATGGTAGAATATGTGCTTCTATGATATTTTCTTTATTATCCATAGTACTAGCTTTTAACTGTGGTCGTAAATCTCCCATATAGATATCAATAAAAGCACCAAATCCCATATTAATATCTTTACTGGTCTTTGCCAAAAATTCACGTTCATACTTCAATGCTTCTTTTTTAGTAGAAAATCCCCTTTTCTCATGTTTTCTACGCACGCCTTTCCAGTCTTTGTAGTAACAAGCAACACGCCATGTCGTTCCTTTATATCCATTCCATTTGTCTTTATATACCGCCATATCCTACCTTCTCCTTCCCATAATTTAAATATGGCTTTCCTCTCAGGAATTTTGTATAATCATCGTGTAATCTAGCTTGAATATCTAATGTACCCACAAGACTCTCTATGTACAAAGTAGAAATCAAATAGGAGGACATATTTTTTATTTCAAGAGTCGCATCTATAAGTCTGTTTAAAATGTCCGCTATATGTTCATATCGTAATTTTAAGAAACGAGATTTCACTTCTTCCCATGGATAAAACGTACCTTTCACTAAAACTTTATCTCTTGGATAGCAAACCATATCGCAAATGACATCATAAATCTCATGTACCATTATGACCTCATCTTCATTATGACGTTCTGCAATTTCTATAAGCCAACTAAGCCTTATATTATCTGCAATTATTTCTTTGTATTTATAAATATCTATCTCTCGCTCCACATCCTCTTCTACTTCTGATTTTCCAGATAGATGGATAGATTTTATATTATCTGTTTTTATTTCTTTGCTCTTATTATCCTTATTATATTGCAGTGTTTTTTCCGCGATGGCATTTCCGTATTGGTTTTTCCATGTCGAATTATCTGTAATGGATTCACCGTGACTGATTTCCCGTGGCGGTAAATCTATCACATTCCTCTTTTCAGTAAAAACTTCTATTTCGCTAACATACTTTCCATCTTTTCCCCGAGTCTTTTTACGCACTACATATCCCAGTGATTCTAAATTAAAAATAGATTTTCTTATAGCGTCTACACCATCTGGAACAATAGCACTTAAGCCCGATATGCTAAATTTCCATTCATCTGGCAAACTGCATATTGTACATAAAACTCCTCTATCTTTCATAGAAAGCTCTTTATCTCTCAAAACATTATTACTAATTATTGTAAAATTTTTTTGAGTTTTATTTTTTAAAACTGCCATTCAAAAACTCCTTATCTAAGATTTTTCTTGAAAAGAAGCACCTGCCATGCTAACATTTACTCAGCACATTCATGTTAGTAATAACATGTGCAGCCCCTTTGCCGAGGGGCTTTTTCTTTTCTAATTATTTCTGTCTTTCTTATTAATGAACACCAGATTTCAAACACGCCTCCTCATACCAGATTCGATTAACCTTTCCTGATACTACAATCGCTCTTGGATTCTGTTCTTTCATTTCCTTATTCAGTTGCTTTATCACCTCATAGGCTTTGGCTCTGGATACTCCAAGATCAAATTTGACTGTATCGACTCCTACAAACATTGGTACTCTTTCTTCTGTCATAACTTTCTCCTTTCTTGAATTTAATAATCAACCTTAAAGGTTTGTATATTCATAATATACTAATCTAATCAGTTAAGTAAAGTCTTAATTTTTTTAGTTAATCCAATTTTTTTAGTTTAATATTTTTCATTTCTTGTTATAATAAGATTAAACTATTTCTGAAAGGTTGATTTTATGACTTTTGATATTATGAAATTATTTGAAAATGATAACTTTATCTCTCCTGGTTCAATCGGCGGAAAAATAAAAAAAATTCGTGAGTTAAGGGGACTTACCCAAAAACAATTAGGTATCATGTGTGGTTTTTCCGCTTCATCCGCAGATGTACGAATTGCTCAATATGAAAAAAACAAAAAAATACCAAGAGAGAAAACACTCAAAGACATATGTGAGGCCTTGAATATTGATGTGTATTGCCTATTTGATGCAGATATGCTCCCATATCAGCGTATGTTTCACGCTTTATTCGATATTGAAGACTTTCATGGTTTACATCCTATAAAAAGAAATGACAAATACTATCTTGAATTCAGTGGACCTACTGTTATAGGGCAAGATATCCTTCCTCATGATTTTGACGAATTTCTTAAAGAATGGTATGAGATGTACCAACAACATCTTCCGAATCCAAGCGATACTAAAAAAGAGAAAGAAAAAAAGAAGCTAACTATGCTCTATGGAGATATGAATATCCAATAAATGTTGCTGAGGAAAACACAAAAAAATTACAAAATCAAATGAAAATGAATCACTTACAAGCTCAAATGGATGCTTTAAATGCAGAAATGCAAGGTGAGGCCGAACTATCACAACTTGATTCTGCAATGGCAGATGCTCTTGCAGCTAGTAAAAAAGTATATAGGGATATCACAAAAGAATCTGAATTTATTCTGCTTATAAAAAAATTAATAGAAGCAGATATTCCTATAGAGCGTTTTTCACCCGAAGTCAGCACTAAAATTGACTATGATCACATGCACATTATCTCTATTAAAACACAGGATATAATTAATAATGAATCTAACAAGTCATATTTCGCTGAATTTCTATGTCAAATTGAAACTATGCAAAGAGCCGGTTTGAATATCAACAGAAAAATTACTTGCAAAAATAATGAATTATATGTAACTTATGAAATAGCCAGCTCACAATGGAAATATCTTGAAAACCTAAACAGATACTGGGATGATATTATCTATATTAAAGAGCGAATTGGTTCATGGCCAAATCAAGAAATAGACGAATTAAATAAGAAATTTTTAAATAAGATTACTGGCCCTTATGACATGATAATTAACTAATATTACTTTTTCACACAAAACTACTGGAATAATATAGACATTTTATAGACGAACAAAATAAAGAGCCGCTATCTAAGCGGCTCTTCAGCATTTTGGTACTATTCAAACTCAATCGTTCCCGGTGGCTTACTTGTCAAATCATAGAATACTCGATTGACTCCCTTAACCTCATTGATGATTCGGTTCATAACTTTATTAAGAACTTCGTATGGTAACTCAGCGGATTCTGCAGTCATGAAGTCGATGGTCTTTACGGCGCGGAGTGCTACTGCGTAGTCATAGGTTCTCTCATCGCCCATTACGCCAACAGAGCGCATGTTTGTGAGGGCTGCGAAGTACTGGTTGATTTCCTGGTCGAGGCCGGCGTTTGCGATTTCTTCGCGGTAGATGGCATCGGCATCCTGGACGATGCGTACTTTTTCAGCGGTTACTTCGCCAATGATTCGGATTCCGAGTCCTGGGCCTGGGAATGGCTGACGGAATACTAACTTTTCAGGGATTCCGAGTTCGAGTCCGGCCTTTCTTACTTCGTCTTTGAAGAGGTCACGAAGTGGCTCGATGATTTCTTTGAAGTCAACGTAGTCTGGGAGTCCTCCTACGTTGTGGTGGGACTTGATGACTGCGGATTCTCCGCCAAGACCGCTCTCTACAACGTCTGGGTAAATGGTTCCCTGTGCGAGGAAGTCAACTGCACCAATCTTCTTGGCTTCTTCTTCGAAGATACGGATGAATTCTTCTCCGATAATCTTACGTTTTGCTTCTGGTTCTGTAACGCCTGCTAACTTATCGTAGTATCTCTGCTGTGCGTTGACACGTATGAAGTTCAAGTCAAACTGGCCTTCTGGACCGAATACACTTTCTACTTCGTCACCTTCGTCTTTACGAAGAAGGCCGTGGTCTACGAATACACAGGTTAACTGCTTTCCGATGGCTCTTGATAATAAGCCGGCTGCTACGGAGGAATCTACTCCACCAGATAAGGCAAGTAATACTCGTCCATCACCAACTTTTTCACGAATTTCTTTTACAGTGTTCTCTACGAATGCATCCATCTTCCAGTCGCCTGCACATCCACATACGCCTAATACGAAGTTAGATAACATCTTTGTTCCTTCTACTGTATGAAGAACTTCTGGATGATACTGGATAGCATATAAACCTTTTTTTGCATTTTCTGCGGCTGCTACCGGACAGTCTGCTGTGTGTGCGCTGATTTCAAATCCTGGTGCTACTTTGGAAATGTAGTCAAAGTGACTCATCCAGCAAATAGTTTTCTCGGATACGTCTGCAAAGATTTTAGAATCTTTTTTATCTACTAATACTTCTGTTTTTCCGTACTCACGTACTGGAGCTGCCTCGACCTTACCACCAAGGATATGCATCATAAGCTGTGCGCCGTAGCATAAACCAAGAACAGGGATTCCCAGTTCAAAGAGTTCCTTTGTGTAAGTTGGGGAATCTGGCTCATAACAGCTGTTTGGTCCGCCAGTTAAGATGATTCCCTTTGGATTCATGGCTTTGATTTTTTCGATATCTGTTTTATAAGAATAGATTTCGCAGTATACATTGCACTCTCGGACACGGCGTGCAACAAGCTGATTATACTGTCCACCGAAGTCTATTACTATAACGGTTTCTCTTTTCAAAGATGTTCCTCCTGTCTTTTATGATTTATCTTTTATTCTACAACATTTTCCGTGTGCTTTCTACCCCTAATAAGAAAAAGTTTTTTCTTTTGTTCGGATAAAAGCAAACCACCGAGTACCAGAACGATTCCTAATCCAGAAAGAAAAGTTATTTTCTCATGTAAAACGATGACGGATGCTACCGCTGTGACCACCGGCGCAAGGTAAATATATACACTTGTCTTGATTGCTCCAAGGATTTTTACTGCCAGATTCCACGTCACAAAACAGATGGCGGATGCGCCAAGTCCCAGATAGAAAATGTTGAATATGTATGCTGGTGTGGAGAATCGGTACAAGTCCCATTTGAAGTCAAAGAAATATAATGCAGGAATCATAAATAAGATTCCGTAGAAAAAGGTTCTTCTCGTTGTCTGGATAACTGAATAGCCAAAGGCTCCCATTTTCTTTGAAAGAACTGCATAAAATGACCATACCATCGCCGCACCAACGGACAAAATATCTCCAATTGGATTTAAATGCATCGTTGTCCCGCTAAAGCTAATGATGGAAATGCCAATCAATGCAATAACGCATCCTGTGACATCCTCCCCCACCTGTAGGACGCCACTGAAAAAGTGGTCGTAAAATCATATATCTGATATAATTAAGGTATCATAATTGTCGGAGGTTGAAATGT
>PPYF01196090.1_pt1 | contig 14950 bp, 10 predicted proteins | sample 1559871 | NCBI WGS metagenome assembly PPYF01 (sample SAMN08240021, study PRJNA423297) | Human gut metagenome, whole genome shotgun sequencing project. | reverse complement strand
ATACTACATCGTTCAGGACATTGGCAAGGGTGAGGGGCAGATCATGGGGCTTGCGCTGGCCCAGCATCTTGGTGAGGTCGCCCTGGGGGTCCACATCCAGCAGCAGGACTTTCTTCCCCTCCAACGCGAGGCCGGCTCCCAGGTTGTAGACGGTGGTGCTTTTGCCGACGCCGCCCTTTTGGTTTGCTACGCTGATTACCTTTGGTTTCGCCATTTTGGGGGTTCCCTCCTTTCATAGATTTAGCCGCCTGCGGCGAAACAGGCGGCTATGTAAGTGCATGAAAAAGCCGCCTTCTCCATTCGGAAAAGACGGCCTATCCAGTCGGGAGATATGTGATTTAGAGAGCAATTCAAAGAGCGGCGCTAAACCGTATGTCCGCATTTCTCTGTGTTTCGTCGCATCAAAGTTCATTCCTTAGTAGTAAATTCGTAGTAATTTGAGGGGCTTGTTGTCAGGAAATGCGGTGTAATGCGCTGTTTCACAGGGTTTTGCCAGTTCTCACAAAATATTTTACACGAATTGCTGTTGATCAGAAGCGCGCGTATTTCTGTTTCCGCATTTTCCTGACAGGTAACAGAAATGCGGTAGGTTCGTTCCGTTTCTTCACCGCAGGTAATGGGCTTGATCTTTACCGCCAGCGGCCGGAACAGCAGATTTGAAAGAATCAGAATAACCGCTGCGGCAACCGCAAAAAGACAGCTGCCGGAACTGGACAGTACACCGACAGCGGCCGTACACCAAAGAGTTGCTGCTGTATTTAGCCCACGGACGGTTCCGCCCTCCTTAAAAATCACCCCGCTGCACAGGAATCCAACGCCGGACACAATGTAACTGGCAATCCGGTACACCTCATCCGAGCCGGACATGAGCGGAAACATCAGGAACAGGCAGGCCCCCATTGAAATCAGAACATTGATACGGATTCCGGCGGGATGGCCGGTAATCTGGCGCTCTAATCCGATCAAGAATCCCAATAGAACCGAAAGACCGATCCGGCCCATAAACTTCAATACCCCATAGGGTCGCCCCCATTCTCAAATTTTTTTTACAGGGCAAAGTATAACTGTTTTTTACTGTTAAGCCTATGGCTAAATCCTTGCGATTCCCTTGCTTTTCGGCAAGAAAATAAGCAGTCACCATCTGGTGACTGCTTACATATTTTAACGATGACTTTTAAACCCTTTTTCATACGATTGCTCTGTTTACATCTAAATTTCTGATTGTCGGAGCTTATCATTAAATTTATATCCAATTCCCCAAATGGTAAGTATATATTCCGGCGCATCCGGGTTTGGCTCTATCTTTTTTCTCAGTTTGCGTATAAAGGCCATAATATTACTGTCCGCAGTATAGTATTCCTCCGCCCAAACCGCCTGATAGATCTGCTCTTTTGTAAACACCTCTCCACGATTCCGGGCCAAGAAATAGAGGATGTCAAACTCTTTGGGAGTAAGCTGGATCTCTGCGCCGTCCCGGATAACACGGCGGCTTTTGGAATCAATCAGAAGATTTCCGCAAACCAAAGAGGTGCTGGCCGCTTCTGGGATTGCCTCTCCCAACTCCAGCATGAGAGAGTCGGATTTTCCTGCATACAACGCCTCCAAGGCGTCATACAGTTCCTTCGCTGCCTGTGTCTGTGGATGCTGGGTTTGGAGCGTATTGCAAAACCACTGTAAGGTAAGGAAATCCAATGATACAAAGTTTACTCTCTTCATCAAGTCCCCTCCCCTACAACAATGTATGGTATTTCTGAATATACCACCGTTTGGCGGCCGTTACCAGCAGCATATAGGCCAGAATGGTGACCGCCAGAAATCCAAAATACCAAAGCGGAAGGGGAGCCAGGCCGAGCAGGTGGGCCGCTGGGGTATAGACAATCGCAGTAAGGATCAAAAGCCCGGCAGAGGTGACCAGCCATACAACCCCGGATGCCCTGCTCCTTAGAATAGAAAGCTGCTTTGTGCGGAGCAGGTGCAGAATAAGCACTTGCGTCCACATAGACTCTAAAAACCATCCTGTATGGAATAGAATTGCAAATTGACTCTGCATCGCAGAGGACAATTCTGTAAAATTGTCTCCCAGTAAAGCTGGACACAGGATAAAGTATAGAAAAGCAAAAGTCGCCAGATCAAACAGGGAGCTTAACGGGCCGAAAAAGCGCATGAAGCGCCCCAATGTTTTTCCTGACCACTCGCTTGGTTTTTCATAGACATCCGCATCGACGCGATCCCACGGCAAAGTCATGCACAGAATATCGTAAAGGAGGTTCAGCAAAAGAAGTTGAAGTGCCGTCATCGGCAGGAAGGGTAAAAAGGCGCTGGCAAGTACAATCGAAAAGATATTGCCGAAATTGGAGGACGCGGTAATCCGTATGTACTTTAACATATTGGCAAATGCTTTCCGCCCCTCTAAAATACCCTGTTCCAGCACATTCAAATCTTTCTTCAGCAAAATCACATCCGCAGATTCTTTTGCGGCTTGTGTGGCCGTGTCTACGGAAATCCCCACATCTGCCGCTGTCATGGCGGCTAGATCATTCATTCCATCACCCAAAAAGCCGACTGCATGACCATTCTCGCGCAGCATACGGATGATCTGAGATTTCTGTCCGGGGGAAAGCTGGGAAAAAACGGTTGTCTTTTCTACGGCAAGAAGCTGTTCATCCTCAGACAGCTCCTCCATTTCTTCTCCGGTTAAGATATGTTCTGTCTCGATTCCCAGCCTCCGGCAGATGGAAAGGGTTACACTTTTTTGATCGCCAGTCAGTACCTTTACCTGGACATGGAGCTGCTCCAATTTCTGCAAAGCACTGGCGGCAGAGCTTTTGGGCGCGTCAAAAAACACGACATATCCCAGCAAGATAAGCTCCGCTTCATCCTCCATCTGAAGCCTGCTCTGGCTTGATACAGGTTTGTAGGCCACAGCCAGGACTTTCATTCCATCTTCGGTCATTTCGTCAACGATAGCATGGATGCCGCCAGAGTCAGCGGTATCTATCTTTAGTGTCTGTCCCTTGTGTTGGACATACTGGCAGCGGGAATATACGCTGTCGACATCGCCTTTTGTAATAATATAGTTTTCCTTTTCTGGAACAGATAAGAGGACACTAACGCACTTACGTTCATAATCAAAAGGGAGCTCGTCTAATTTTTGGATCGTTTCGCCCAACGAGAAAAAATGGTTTTCCCTTCCAGGCATACTGGAACATTTCAGGATTGCCTGGTCTAAATGGTTTGCAACGCCTGTATGATAAAAGCTGTTTAAGTAGGCGCAGTCCAATACCTCCCTGCTTTCCTCCCCCAAAATATCAAGATAGTATTCCAGTATCACTTCATCTCCGGTTAGGGTACCCGTCTTATCTACACACAGGACATCCATGCTGCCAAAGCTCTGCATCGCATTTATGTTTTTTACAATCGTTTGTTTTTCCCCCATGGCAGAGCTTCCTTTTGCAAGGCAAGCATTGATCACCATGGGAAGGAGCTCCGGGGTCAGGCCGACAGCCACAGAAAGAGAAAATAGAAACGAGGTCAGCCAGTCGCCTTTGGTGATGCCGGAAACGACAAATACAACCGGAACCAAGGCCACCATAAAGCGAATCAAAACCCAGGCAATCGAATTTGCTCCTGTATCAAAGCTGTGCTTGTTCCGTTGGAGTTCGGAGAGGTAGCCTCCATATACGGTGCTGCCGCCCACAGCCAAGACGATACCCTTTCCCTCTCCGCTGATTACGCTGCTCCCCATGAAGGCTATATTGGAAAAGCGATCCAGTGGAATTTGAGTAGCAGAGGCCAGACGATTTGTATTTTTCTCTAATACATTACTCTCTCCGGTTAAAAGGGCCTGCGAAACAAACAGGTCTTGCGCTTCAATCAATCTCAGGTCCGCGGGGACCCGCTCACCGGCTGAAAGCGACACAGTGTCTCCTACTACCAATTCCTCCGACGAAATTTCAAGCTGCTGTCCCTGTCGGTAGACGGAAACGGTCGTTTTAATTTGCTGAATGAGAGTATCCGCGGCATGGCCGGCTTTTCGTTCCTGGATCAGCCGTACCATCCCACTGATTATAAGCATAGACAAAATGATGACCACACTGGTCCCGTTTCTGCCGGAGTTGGATTTCAAACAGACATCGGTGATGAAAGAGACAATAGCCAATACAAACAATATCACACTGAAGGGATTGATAAACGCCCGTTTTATACGCTGAAAAAAAGAATGGGCTTGTAAAGAATAGCCGACATGATTGCTGCCATGCTGTTTTCGCATCTGCTCTATTTGTTCTTGGGTTAAGCCGCCTTCCTTTACATGAAAATCATTATAAAGCTGCTCTATATCTTTTAATGCGTATTTTTTCAAACGCTCGTGAGGAGAAATATGTATAGTGCCCACAGAGGTTTCCTCCATTTTGCAGAGTATATTTAAATATAGTTTAGCACATTATCCACGGGTTTTCTCCAAACAAATTCTTGCTTTTTTCTTGCGCTTTTAATTGTCAACAATATCGCTATCCGGGACATTGCCTTTTCCCACGAAAACGATCTTGTCTTTGACCCGGCTTTTTCCTGCTAATTTGGAAGAATGGATTCCACTGCTCCAATGATTTTGTCAAATCATTTCAGCACGTTTTTTACTTAGACTATATAAACCATTACATTAGGCACTCGTTTTTTTCATACATTTGATTTATTCAAAATGACATTTTTGCTATACTTAATTTGTGCAATATGCGCAATACTTTTTAGGGAGTAATTTAAAATGAACAGGATGAAACGATTGCTTGCCGCAGCACTGACGTTTGCCGCGACGCTGTCTCTTGCAAGTTGCGGTACTTCCAACAGCGAGGATTCTGTCGGTCAGACGCCCGCTCCGCCATCTCAAACGGCGGAATCGCAGTCTGCTGGACGGGAGTTGAGTATGGCGCTCTCAGTAGATCCAGATGGCTTGGATCCGCAGCGCACAACAGCTGCCAGTACATTTCAGATTACCAATAATCTATACGATACGCTTCTTCGGGTCAATACAGATGGTTCTCTGAGGGAAGGGCTGGCCCAGAAGTGGGAGGTATCGGAGGATGGTCTGACACTGACGTTTCACTTGCGGCCGGATGTTCGCTTCCATAACGGCGACATCTGTGACGCACAGGCCGTAGTAGCCTCATTCCAGCGTCTGAAGGAAGAGGAAAGCCCCCGCGCTGCGGACTATGCCAATTATACGTTTTCTGTTCAGGATGCGGATACTGTGGTAGTAACCTGTGAAGCACTAGATGTGGCAGCACTCTCCAATTTTGCCTATCCATGGTCCGCCGTTGTGGATGTCAAGGCCGCAGATACGTTGAAAAATCAACCGGTAGGCACCGGCCCGTATCGTTTGCAAGAGTGGGTGCCTCAGCAATCCCTGACGCTTGCAAAAAATCCGGACTATTATGACACGGTCAATCTGGATACGATCAACTTCAAGATGATGCCGGATGCAACGGCGCAGATTGCATCTTTGCGTAATGGAGAACTGGACATTATCTCGGTCAGCGGTGATCAGGTGGCTGCCTTTGAAAATGACCCGCAGTTCAATGTAATCACCACGCCGTCCAATGGTCTTCAGCTGATGGCGATGAATTTGCAGAACGAGGCGCTGTCGGATGTACGGGTGCGTCAGGCTATCAACTATGCGGTGGACAAGCAGGCGCTGATCGACACGGTATGGTGGGGCTATGGTCAGAAGATCGGTTCGCATTACCCCACAGTTCTGAAAGAATATGTGGATATGAATGACCGATACCCTTACGATCCGGAAAAGGCCAAAGAACTGCTGTCTCAAGCGGGATATCAGGACGGTCTCACGCTAGAAATGTATCTGCCCAAGAGTTATCCAGCATATGTCAGCGCCGGGCAGGTCATCGCTGACTCGCTGAAAGAAGTGGGAATCACCTGTAATATCACTATCGTGGAATGGGCGGCGTGGCTGTCGGACGTGTACAACGGAAGAAACTATGATCTGACTGTGGTAGGACACACGGGGCGTCTGGACCCGTATGTGCTCTTGGCACGTTATCAGTCTGACAGCAGTGAGAACTACTTCAATTATTCCAATGAAGAAGTGGATCAGCTGCTTGCAGATTATAAGAGCGAAACCGATGAGGACAAGCGTACGGAAATCGTGCAGCGGGTCCAAGAGATCCTGGCTCAGGATGTGCCTGCCTATTATATTCAGGACCCTATTACCATTTATGTGACAGACAGCGCAGTAACCGGTTTTCAGTTGTATCCCATCGATATTTATGAATTGAAAGATATATCTCTCGGACAATAAGAACAGGGGGCGGGTCCTGCCGGATGCAGGGCCCGCCTGCTTTGAAGGATTTTGATGTTGCACGCACTTCTTAGATAAGGGAGAGTAACCTCAGGAAGGACGGATAGTTCTCTATGCTGAAACTGGTGGTCAGACGTCTACTCAGCGCCATTGCCGTGCTGTTTGTTGTATCGCTTATTACATTTGTGGTTCTATTATGTATCCCCGGTGACCCCGCGCAGTTGATTCTTGGGGTTGAGGCCACGCCGGAAAAGGTTGAGGCCCTGCGTGCCTCGATGGGGCTGGACCGGCCTTGGTACGTCCAGTATATGCATTGGATTCAGGGGGTACTTACCGGGAATTGGGGCACTTCATATCTGTACGGTGAAAATGTTTGGACGCTAATTTGTCAGCGGCTTCCCGTTACTTTCTCCGTTGCGCTGCTGTCCATGGCAGCCGCACTTGTTGTATCCGCTATTCTGGGAATCTTGGCCGCGCTGAAAAAGGGTTCACCTATGGATCTACTGTCGCGTACCGTGATGCAGATTGGCGGTGCGGTGCCCTCTTTCTGGCTGGCTATGCTGTTTATGCTGCTGTTTTCCTCCTATTTGGGATGGTTCCCGGTCACGGGGTATACCGCTCCCGGTGAAAATTTCGGCGCGTTTTTGAAATGCATCGCATTACCTTCTCTGGTGCTGGCTATCGGGGAACTGGGAATTCTCATCCGCATTGTGCGGTCATCCATGCTGACAGCCCTGCAACAGGATTTTATGATGAGCGCAAATGTGAAAGGCCTGCCTCCCGCTAGGGCCATTGTGCATTATGCTCTGCGCTCGGCGATTATTGCCCCCATCACCATCTCAGGTATGCAGCTGGCAAAACTATTGGGAGGAACGGTCATTGTAGAGACAATTTTTGCTCTGCCGGGCATTGGCCGTCTGATGCTGACTGCCGTGGAGCAGCGGGACATCATTCTTTTGCAGGGAATCGTGCTCTTTATTACCTCCATGGTGGTTTTGGTATCGCTGGTCACGGATCTGGCGGTTATGGCCGCCAACCCCACTATCCGTACCGGAGAGGAGACCGTACAGGGATGAAGAAAAAACAGAGCGTATCTTTCTGGGCAGGTGCTATCATGGCGGCCAGCATCGCAGCTATATGTATCATTTCGTTTTTCTGGATGCCTGCAGATCCAGAAAAGATGGATACACTGAACCGGTTTGCGCTGCCCAGTGCGGCACACCTTTTAGGGACCGACCAATTTGGGCGCGATGTCCTGAGCCGAATCATGGAGGCGTCTCGCTGGGCTCTGCTGGTAGGCGTGTGCTCGGTCACCGTGGGCGCGCTGGCGGGCAGCATTATTGGCGCATCGGCGGCCATGCTCAAAGGCGCGGTGCGCGCAGTTATTATGCGGTTTATTGACGGCATGATGTCCTTTCCTGGTATTTTGCTTGCGATGATGCTGGTCACGGTTTTGGGCAAGGGGATTTTGGGCGCTGTGTTGGCCATAGGGCTTTTTATGGTTCCTACATTTTCCAGGCTGGTATACTCCATGGTGCTGGAGAATAAACAGCGCCTATATATCAAGGCCGCGCACAGCTATGGATGCAGTGGAGGATATATTGTGTTGTTTCATATGCTGCCGGATATGCTTCCCAGACTGATTACCCAATTCAGCTCCAGCATCGGCGGTGCTGTGCTTCTGGAGTCCTCTCTTTCCTTTTTAGGATTGGGGATCCAGCCTCCGACGCCCAGTTGGGGCATGATGCTGAACGAGGCACGGCAGTTTGTTCTGAACTATCCGTATATTGCTATTGCCCCGGGTGTGGTGCTCCTGATTACGGTGTTGGGGTTTAATCTTTTGGGGGATGGGCTGAACGACCGGCTGGTGAAAAGGAGATCGAAAACATGAATGATGCGGTTTTGGAAATTGAGGGACTTACGGTGCGCAGCGCTGAGGGAGACGCTCTGGTGAAAAATGTGGGCCTCTGTCTGAAACGGCAGGAATGTCTGGGAATTGCAGGCGAGTCCGGCTCAGGAAAAACAATCACAGCAAAAGCGATCCTCCATCTACTGCCGCAGGATCTGACAGCCTCTGTGACACATCTGCGGGTTTTGGGGGAGGATCTGCTGAACCTGCCGGAAAAGGAGCGGCGTATATTTCTGGGCAAGAAAATCGGTTTTGTACCGCAGAACACGGTGGCTTATTTGCATCCCTTGATCAAAATCAAGAATCAACTGACGGATGGGTACCGCATCCATTTCCAGACGTCCAAAAAGGCTGCGCAGGAACGGGCGAAAACGCTTTTGGACCGGGTGGGTATCCGCGACGTAAACCGCGTGATGGAGAGCTATCCCGCACAAATCTCCGGCGGGATGCGCCAAAGGGTAAACATAGCCATGGCGCTGATGTGCGAGCCTGAGGTCATCATTGCGGATGAGCCCACCACCGCGCTGGACTGCGTTGTAAAGCAGCAGGTCATTGAACTATTCCACTCGATCAACGAACAGCAGCATGTGGCGATCATTATGATTTCTCATGATCTGAACCTGATTCGGCGGTATTGCGACAAGGTGGCGGTAATGTATGCGGGACAGATAGTGGAGTCAGGCGGAAGCAACGAAGTATTTTCACAGCCGCAGCACCCCTATACACAGGCGCTGCTGTCTGTGATCCCCCGGCTGGACCAGGACCGCAACGTCCGGCTCAATGAGATTCCAGGCTATGTCCCGGAGCTTGGAAGGGATACCAACCACTGCCTGTTCCAGCCCCGCTGCAGTGCATGCCGGCAGGAGTGCGGCGGCTCGGTTAAGAGCTCCCGGAGAGATGGACATTTTGTGCGGTGCAGCAAAGCATGGGAGGAGTGCAGGGCATGACGGCAGTATTGGAGGCAATCGGCATGGAAAAGCGGTTTCCCGTCAAGCAACAGATGCTGCTGAGACGCAGGGACACGTTTCAGGCGCTTCAGGGGATCGATCTGGCACTGTACTCAGGACAGACTCTGGGCGTGGTAGGAGAAAGCGGAAGCGGAAAATCCACTTTGGGAGAGATATTTGGCGATCTGCAGCAGCCTACATCGGGAATCGTGCGATACAAAGGGCAGGATATCCGCTCACTGGGAGAAAAGGAGTACCGGCGCTTTCGCCGCAATGTGCAATATATTTTCCAAAATCCCAAAGAATCCATGAACCCTTATTATACTGTGGAGAGAATCCTTGTAGAGCCTATGAAGATCCTGGTGGACGGCTTTAAACCGCATAAAGCCCGGGAAACGGTGCGGGAGATGCTCAACCGTGTGGGACTGCCGGATTCCACCCTGGGCAAATATCCCTCGGAACTCAGCGGCGGGCAATGCCAGCGCATTGCCATTGCCCGCGCATTGCTGCTCTCGCCCGAGGTTATTATCTGCGATGAATGTGTGTCCGCGCTGGATGTGTCCATTCAGGCGCAGATCCTGAATCTGTTGAAGGATCTTCAAAAGGAATTTTCTACAGCATATCTCTTTATCTCTCACGATATTGGCGTGATCCACTATATGTCGGATTTTATCGTTGTGATTAACCGTGGCCGCATTGTGGAGCAGGGAGAGGGGAGCCAGTTGATCCGTACGCCGAAAGACGACTATACAAAACGGCTGATTGCAAGCTCATGTTCAACGGGGGAGGGCTGTGTATGCGGTGTACGGTAATCGGCTGCTGGGGGGGGTGCTGTCGGGTAAACGAAGCCTGTAGTGCTTATCTGTTGAGTTGCCAAGGAGAACATCTACTTCTGGACTGCGGCAGCGGGGCGGCGTCTATGCTGCAGAACGCATTGCCTCTTCAGGAGTTACACCATGTGCTGCTATCCCACTATCATTACGACCACTGCAGCGACGCGGGGGCACTGAGCTATGGCAGGCTGATCCAAATGCAGACTGGGGCTGCACAGCAACCACTGCATTTTTATGGGTTGCCGGTCGAACCGTATTTTGAACGTTTGACCATGGAGCCGTATACCTATGCGCAGACTATTGGGGCAGATGATAAGCTGCAGATCGGGCCATTTTGCTGCACCTTTCACAAAACAGCACATCCGGTGGAGTGCCTTGCGGTAAAAGTAAAATGTGGGCAGTCCACTCTGGTGTATACGGCAGATGGCGCCTATACGCCCCAACTGGCAGAGTTTGCAGAGGGTGCCGATCTTCTGATCGCAGAGTGCAGCCTGTATGCCGGGGCGGATGGAGCCCGTGCTGGCCACATGACCAGTACGGACGTGGCCCAACTGGGGCGTAAGGCTGCGCCAGGCATGCTGCTACTCAGTCATCTGCCGCTGTATGGGGACCCTCATCTGCTGGTGGACCAGGTGAAGGCCCAGTGGAACGGAGAAGTGCGCCTGGCACAGACACTGATGACGGTGGAACTGCCAGCCCTGAAACGGGAGGAGAGTGTGCCCTGATGGAATTTCAACTGGTTCTGGTGCGCCATGGCTACTCGCTGGGTAACGAAAAAAGCCTGTTCAGCGGGTGGAGCGACGTACCGCTCACAGAAAGGGGGCGCCGGGAACTGAGGGAGCTGCGGCAGGTAATCCGCTACCCTAGGACGGGACGCTACTTCAGCTCCGACCTTTCCCGTTGCAGGGAGACGTTTCAGGAACTGTACGGACCGCACATCGTACTGGACGGCCTGCGCCCGGAGTTCCGCGAGATCTGTTTTGGCTCATTGGAAAACCGTCCTGGTACACAGGAGGACTTTATGCATTTTTTCCGGGCTTGGCTGGCAGGGCACCCCATCCTTGATGTAGAGACATATAAGGCGTTTCGCCGGAGGGTTCTGGAGGCAGTAGCAGGCTTGATGAGGGATTGCCTGGCTCAGGGAAGTCAAAGCGCTACGGTGGTGACACATTCTGGACTGATTAAAACAGCGGTCACAGCGCTGAACCACTGGGGACCAGAGCAATGGCCACAGATCGAGGCTCCCAACGGACTGGGATATATTCTGACACTTTCCGCAGAGAACGGTCTGAGGCTTTCCTCGCAGCGGCCTCTATCAACCTGTTTTCAAAAAGATGCTGTGGGCGCAATATACTAATAGGACTTCTAAAAGTGGGCCACCCGCACTACGAAAGCCCTTTCCTGAGTCATGGACGTGAAACGCTCTGAGGGAGGCCTTACCCGGTTTACATGACAGCGGTTCCAATAAGTTCCTGCATATTTATTACGGCAGAGTAAAAAATCTGCTGGAAAAGCATACCTTTCAGAAAAAGCAAATTGCTGTTTTACGCCCTGAATAGTACCATCCAAGTCAGGTGATACCGGAGGAAACACTGGAGGCAATGGCTATTCCAGAAATACAGCCGGTGTCGCTCCGGCCTGCGGTCCAACCGGTGGTGAGCCGCCGCCGCCAGGCGTGGAACCCCCCTTGGAAAAGATCCCCCTGGCCCCCGGGGGCAGAATTCGGAGACCAGTGAAATGGAAAAGCAGTCCGTTACAAAATACAGTGTTTAGGACAAAATAGAAAGGTACAATAAGAAAGTGGGTGAAAACCGTCTGAACAGTGGTTTTGGCCCGCTTTTCTTCGGCCAAACCAGCAGACGAAAGACTCCAATGTTCCTCTCCGGAGGGCTTTCCAGAAGTAGATATATGACCGGATCTTACTTGCATTTCCTGATGGCTCCGCTCACACCATATCCTGTGTTATACCCTTTCCCATAAAGGATAGGACCCTCTTGCCGAGTTGCCGTGCGCAACTTCAACTATTCAATATGTACTGTACCCCTACAACGCATAAGAGGACTCCGTGGACGTGCCCTCTTGAAAATATTGGGACAATGTGATACAGTAAGAATGCCAAGTGTGCCGGCACACTTCTGTCTTTTGCATGCAAAAGACAATAACAACTGACAGCAGTGGAGCCGGTAGGAGAGCCTGCCGAGCCGGATAACGGAGCCTACAGCGCTCTGAAGCAGGCAATTGAAACTGCACCAGATGGTAAGGAAACTACGGTTACACTGACAGGTGATATCGCCGGGATGACGACGGAGCAGATTATCACTATTTCGGAAAACAAGAATATTATCTTGGACATGGAGGGCCACAGTATTACCGTGGCGTCGGGCTTTACAGGCCGGCCGATTGTGAACAGAGGTACCCTGGCAGTAACAGGGAGGGGCATAATTGATGCGTCTGCATCTGAAACAGGCGGATATGGCGCGATTGATAATTATGGTACACTGACTATCGAAAACGGTACATATACTGGTTCGGTTGATGCAAGTGGCGCTTCCGTTAAAAATTGCCCTGATAGTGTTTTGACGATTCGGGATGGAACGTTTAGCGGAGCGGTGACAGTGGTTTATAACGTAAGCGTCAAACGAAAAAGAATGGAGGCGAGCAAAATAAGAAGGTGACGGTCGCCCCATTCAGCAGGCTGTTGTTGTCCTTGTCATGGCAGACATCCATATGTAGGTAATTTTAATCTGGAGGACTTGTTATGAAACAACGTATTCACTGCGCAGCCCTCGCCACGACCCTGTGTCTCGCCCTGCTTCCGGTCCAGGCCGCGGCCCTCACAGTCACCGACCGGCCCCAGCCCGGAACCACCCAGGGCCAGCCTTTCGAGCACGATCCCGACACGGCGGGCAGCGACAGCTTCCGCATCCCCGGTCTGACCACCCTGCGGGACGGCGCCCTGCTGGCAACGGCAGACGCCCGCTGGAACACCACCTACGACGGCGGCGGACTGGACACCATCGTCTCCCGCTCCGAGGACAACGGTGAAACCTGGAACTACAACTTCGCCAACTACCTAGGGGACAACGGCAATGAGTACAGCGGAGACGGTTCCACCTGCTTCATCGACCCCTCGGTGGCGGTGAAATATGAAGGCAGTCAGGAGACCATCTATCTGCTGGCCGATCTCTACCCCTACGGTGTGGCCCTCAACGGCAGCGGTAATCTGTGGCCCGCCAAGGAGACCGGCTTTGACGGCCAGGGACGGCTCCTCCTCTCCACCGACTCGTACGGCAATGAGGTACAGGGTAATAATCAGACTTATACCTACGATTACTACCTGGATGGCGATACCATCAAGTCGGTCTCCGGCGATACCCCGGTGGAGGGGCTCACGGTGGACGAGCATTTCAATGTGACCGGAACCTACAATGGCCAGCCGGTCGACAGCAACCTCTTCTTCCAGAACGCTCCCTTCAAGGTCCAGCGCACCAGCTTCCTCTATCTTGTGACCTCCACTGACGGCGGCAAGAGCTGGAGCGTCCCCACCCTGCTCCCCTTGAAGAAGGACAGCGAGCGGGCTTATCTGGTGGCCCCCTCCAAGGGCCTTGTCACCAGCCGGGGGGAGATCGTGTTCCCCTGCTACTCCTTTGAGAACACCGGCAGCTCTCAGCCCCAGCACATCAGCTTTCTCTACTCTGAGGACGGTGTGAACTGGGCGCGGAGCGAGGACGATCCCAGCTCCACCGCCGATCAGTGGGACTCCGAGTCGGTGGCGGTGGAGCTCTCCGACGGACGGTTGCGCTTCTTCGCCCGCAATAACCACACCAAGCGATTGAGCTATTTTGACTTTATCCCCGGCACAGCCGGCCTTGCCGACGGCTATTGGGAGAATCGGGTCAACACCAGCGTCATCACCAACTCCAACTGCCAGATCTCCGTCATTGAGTACTCCCATACCTCCCAAGGAAAGGAAGTCCTTCTGATCTCCTGCCCCGCCAGCTCCAATCCGAACGGAGACAACCAGTCCGGTGCAAGCTACCGAAATAACGGCAAGATCTTTGTGGCCCGGGTGAACAGGGACGCAGACATGACCCTGGAGTGGGTGGACAGCGCCACCATCGACATCGACCCCAGCCGGAGCGATGACCCCTTCATGTACTCCGCCATTACCGAGCTGACTCGGGACGGGAACGGCGCAGAGACCGGCGATATCGCCATTCTCTACGAGATGAACGAAAATGGCTGGGGTGCTGGTATTGGCAAGTACTATGAGATGACCTTTGAGACCCGGTCACTCTCGGGTATCGACTTTGACCCCATCTTCACAAAACAGCCCGTCAACAATGGCGGTCCCCTGACCCTGGGGGATAAAAGTCTCCAACTGAGCGTCGAGACCGACATCACCGCCAACGTCACCTATCAATGGTACAAAAAGACGGATGCAGGCGAGATGGCCATTAACGGTGCGATCGAAAAGACCTACACGGTGGACACTGATGCGCTGGGTCTGGGCGAACATCAGCTCTTCTGCCGGGCCGTCAACGGCAGCTGCACAGTGGACAGCAATCCGGTCAAGGTCCAGGTGATCCCCGCTCCCGTCACCTACACCATCACCCTGGACGCCCAGGGCGGTTCTGGCACGGCGGCCAGCCTGACCACCAATGCGGATGGTAAGCTCACCTCCCTTCCCACCCCCACCCGAGCGGGCTACGCTTTCAACGGCTGGTACACCCTTCCTACCAGCGGCGATAAGATCACGACCGACACGGTTTTCCAGGCCAACGCCACCATCTACGCCCAGTGGACGGCGAACAGTTCCGGTGGCGGTTCTTCCTCCGGCTCGACCCGGTACACAGTGAGCGTGGAGGGCATGGACAACGGCAGCGTGAAGGTGAGCCCCACCCGCGCCTCCAAGGGGAGCACGGTGACTGTCACCGTGAAGCCCGACGAG
>PPYF01639461.1_pt1 | contig 14962 bp, 7 predicted proteins | sample 1559871 | NCBI WGS metagenome assembly PPYF01 (sample SAMN08240021, study PRJNA423297) | Human gut metagenome, whole genome shotgun sequencing project. | reverse complement strand
GTATTTGGCGTTAATATCTCATTCTAAAAACTTATACAGATGAAAAAACATAAATTACTCTCTATATCAGCCGTAATCATGATGTTGTCTGCCTACGGTTGCAGCCTGGATGAATTTAATCCCTCCGGCATCTCCACAGAACAAGAATGGTCTACCCCGGCAGGCTATGAAAAGAAAGTGAACGACTGTTACTTTGACCTGGTCCGCATAGTTTATGGTCAGGCAGAAGACACCTATCTAATGGTTGCAGAAGGTGGAACAGACATTTGGCAAGATACGAATCCCGATGGTACCAACGGTAACTGGAGCAAACTACTCCGTTATGAAGATTACGGTGCTTCCAACGGTATGTTGAATGAAGGATATGCGGGTTTCTATGGTATATTGAGTGCATGTAATGCAGCTGTCCATTATGCCGACAAAGTGGAAGGGCTAAGCGAAACAAGAATCAACGAGTTGGTCAGCGAAGCAAGATTTATCCGTGCCCATGCCTTATATAATATTGTAGAGCAATGGGGAGGCAAATACCTGCCATTGGAGCCTATGAACAGTCCTATTTCCGTTCTTCCTTGCAGTTCGGTTAATGATTTTTATAAAGTAATTCTGGAAGATCTGGAATTCGCCATGAAAAATCTTCCTATCACACAGGAAGTAAAAGGACACGTGACACGTGCAGCCGCTTATCATTTATATGCCAAAGCCTGCCTCACTTTCTCCACCTATACAGACGGTCTGGGTAATACCACCGCCCTGACGGACAGCGAAAGCAAAACCTATTTGGAAAAAGCAAAGGCGGCGGCAGATTACCTGATTCAGAACGCCGGTTCGTTGGGAGTCAAGCTTTATGATGATGTAGAAGCTGTTTTTGATGAGAACAACAATAAAAACAACGAAGAAGCACTTTTCATTGTCTGCCACTCTACCATTACGGCTTATAATCCTCGTGGAAACTATTTCAACCGTGTATGGAAACACTCCGAAGCATACAATAACAATACCTCAGGCATCTATCTTTCGGGCATGACACCCAGTTACGCTACGAACATCAACGGATACGAAGTTCCCAAACTGGCAAAAGGTAACTGCTATATGGAACCCAGCAAGTATATGCTTGATTTATATGGAGAGAAAGACGGCCGCTATAAAGCCTTCTTCAAAGACACTTATTATGTGAATAACGCTACGAACAGTACCAAGAACGGATATACGTGGAACGAGGCCGATGCACAAAGATACGGTCTATCCACCAGCAGGGTCGGTAATTCTGCCTATGATATCACTTTAGGAGATACGGCTGTCTATTTATCTCGTAAGACCTATACACAAGCCGAAAGAAACGCTTGCCGCTATGCCATTTTCAACTTGGAAGACAACTATGCCGACACAAAAAGTCCTCTGAAGTTTTTCCCAAGTCTGAAGAAAGCAGATTGTCCTAGCCTATATGCCGGTTCAAATGCCTCCAAACCTTATTCCTCAGCAGACTGTATTGTCTACCGTTTAGGAGAAACCTACCTGATATCAGCCGAAATTGACTGGAGATTAGGCAACAACCAAAGTGCTGCCGAAAGACTGAACACACTTCGGAACCGTGCCTGTAAAGGACATGACCATAGTATGGATATCACAGCTTCGGAAGTTACCCAGGATTTCTTGCTGGACGAGTATGCACGCGAAATGATTGGTGAATGGAACCGCTGGATGACCTTGAAGAGATTCCGTGCTTTCGAAAGCCGTATCACAAAAGCTAATCCGCAAATCACAAAATTCGATAAGAACATTCACTATTTGCGCCCCATTCCCACAGCCGAATTATTGTTGATTGATAACGCTAATGAATATCAGAATCCGGGATATTAACCGGTATGACAAATATAAAAAATAAAAAGACAGCTTGGATAGAATTCACTATCCAAGCTGCTTTTTTAAGAGAGATACTTCACTCACTGAACCATCCCCCTTCTGACCTTAAATTATTCACAAAAGGGCTACCGCAAATAAGTAAACAATAATTATCAGCCCTCTTTCTTTTTGAACGAACCTATGTTACTTAAAATTCAAATATTGCCGGTTTCCTGATACTCCATGCTGCTTTGCAGGACAGAAACGGAAGGAGAACGACATACGTTCAGCCGGAATCAAATAAGGCTGATGAGGATAAGCCCCCCAACTGGTATCACCACCCACTCCCATCTGTTTCAGGTCAATGTTCCATGTCACCATATCCTTGAACTGGATATCGGATAAATGACGCTGCGATTTACGAAGGCCCGGCTCATCTAAATCTTCTGTAGGGAACAGATAAGCACTGGTGCTGACATAAGGCTGTCCGACAACCATCAATCCCTGTCCGGCGGTATCTGTCAGGCTCATCCAACGGACTTCAGTCTTATTACCGTTTTCCTGCGGACGGTCATACGGGAAATACTGATCGGCCACACTTCCCTTGTACAGACCTACATAAGAAGAAGTATTCCGGTCTATATAATTCTCATGAGGACCACGTCCCAGCCATTCCATCTGACTAAACTGCTTGTTCAGTGTAATACTAACCCCCATCCGGGGCAATAAAGGCAATGTATCGTTACCCGGAATGAAAGTACAGTTCACATCCAAATACCCTTTTCCCGAAAAATGATAGGCAACGATAAAATCAGACTCTCCTACAGGCAACTTATAATGAGAAACAACCTCATAAGCTTCTTTACCCAACGCCTTTTGTTTCATGGACAACAGTTTTGCCTGACGCCCCGCATCACGCCACGGACGCAAGGTTTTATTCATGCCATTTCCCATATCATTATCCGTCACAGGACGCCAGAAATTAGGACGTAAAGCTTCTTTTATCAGCTCCGTACTTCCCTCTTTATAAGAAGTCAAGGCACCGGTTTCCTTATCAAAACCTACGCTCAGATTACCGGCTGTAAGTGTCAACAACGAAGCCGCATCATCTGCTACCACCGATGAAGACTGAACCTCAGCAACAAACGGCTGATAAAATGGAAGACTCACCTGGGCATCAGCCAGTTTTGTTCCGGCTTTCAGCAGACCATCCTCATTTTTCAAACTGGCATAGAAATTCAAGAAATACTCCACACCGGGTTTTACCTGTATGGCTGGAAAAGAAGTCTTGAACTTACCCGTCTGCTGAGGAGCCAGGGATACATTATCAATAGTTCCGGTAGCCAGAAGTTCACCATTCCCCTCCAGCTTCCAAGTAAAATTGAAATCACTTAAATCCGTAAAGAAGAACTTGTTACGTAACTCTACCCATCCCTCATGATAATCCAATAAAGAGAATGCTATATTTTGATATACTTTTTTCACTTCATGGATATGCGGCTTCAAGGTACGGTCGGCGGCAATCAGACCGTTCATACAGAAATTGGCAGAACTTGGAGTACCTTTCGGAGCCAGGTCACCTCCGTATGCCCAATAGAATTTTCCATCCGGCGTCTTTGCATACAAGCCCTGATCTACCCAGTCCCAGATATGTCCGCCCTGTAAAGAGGGATATTTCTCTATCACATCCCAATAATCCTGAAGATTTCCTTCACTGTTGCCCATAGCATGGGCATATTCACATAGAATCAGCGGTTTGGTCGGAAGATAGAGAGAATGATTGATCAATACATCTATCTTTTTATACATTGGACAGAAAATATCGGTATAAGGTCCCTTTATTCCGTCTTCCGAATGCACGGGACGCTGTGAACGGTCATTGGCATGTACCCATTTATAGGTAGCCGCGAAGTTACATCCCTCACCGGTTTCATTACCCAATGACCTGATAATGACACAAGGATGGTTTTTGTCACGCTCGAACATACGTTCCGTGCGGTCTATGAAAGCTTTCTCCCATTCGGGCTGGTTAGCTAGGCATTGATCGGGCTTATATCCCATGCCATGGCTCTCGATATTGGCCTCATCAACCACATACATACCATAAATATCACATAATTCATACCAGCGGGGATCGTTGGGATAATGAGAGGTTCGTACACTGTTGATATTATTCTCTTTCATCAATTGAATATCACGCAGCATGGACGCCTCATCTACCACATGACCGTTATAAGGATCGTGTTCGTGTCGGTTTACTCCTTTTATATAGACCGGTTTACCATTTACCAGCAATTGAGCATGTTTGATTTCGGATTTGCGGAAACCTATGTATTGGGAAATGTATTGTTCCGGTTTGCCATTTACACGCAAAGCAATCAGCAATCTATACAGATTTGGTTTCTCCGCACTCCATAACAAAGGTTCTCTCACTTCCTTTTTAAAATGAAGTTCCCGACCGGCAGCATTCCAACGCTTACGCTCATTGTAGATACTTTTGCCTGCTTTGTCCAACAGGCTTACTTCCACTTCAGCCCCTTTTATTTTACCTTCTCCTGCTTTGCCCAACTCTACAAAAAGATGAAAGTCAGCATTCTTGTATTCCCCGTCAAGATCGGTAACCACTTCATAGTCGCGCACATGAGTTTCAGACCGGGCATACACATAAACATCACGCTGTATGCCGGCAAAACGCCAGTAATCCTGATCTTCCAGATAGTATCCGTCACTGAACTTGAAAACCTGTACGGCTATTTCATTCTCCCCTTGTTTTACATACGGCGTAATATCAAACTCCGAAGGTGTTTTGGAATCCTGAGAGTAACCTACTTTTTCACCATTCACCCACACATAAAAAGCAGAAGCCACTCCTCCGAAATAAAGAATAATCTGGCGTTTATTCCAATGGGCAGGAATAGTAAAAGTACGTCTATAAGAGCCAACCGGGCTGTTTTCCACTGCAATCAATGGTGGATTCTTCTTTATACCATACCCACTGCCTACATAAAAAGGATAGCCGAACCCTTGAAGTTCCCAATTGGAAGGAACTTTAATATCATCCCAACCTGAAACATCATATCCTTTTTGGAAGAAGTCCATCGGTCGTTCATCCGAACGGGGTACAAAATGAAATTTCCATGTTCCGTTCAAGGATTGGAAGTAAGGAGATTGTGATTTATCACCCTGCAATGCCAATTCTTTAGTGGGGTATCCCATAAAATTAGCCGCCGAAGGCAGACGATTGATATGAAGCACATCAAAATTCTCCCAATCATTATCCGAACGGGGGTATTTGTTTCTACGCACTTCTACATTGTCTGTGCTTGTTTCATTAGCGCTCCTGTTTACCGGAGCACCGTCATATTGGGATTGTGCCATACCTGCCAACGACAAAGATATGGCAATCCCTGTCAATATAGAACGAATTTTCATCATAAATATATCTTTTAATAAATTCGGAGTATCCGCATACTGATTTTTACTTCCACTATCATTGATCCAACAACAATCGCAAAATCAAAGCAGAAGACCAACCAAAGTTGGGTGCATTCAACACTTCACCTGTCAGTGGATTGTAGTTTTCATGAATCGGTCCGTCGGTCATCAGTCCTTGAGCATGTGCCATGAACTTGCGAGTCAGCAAGTCGGCTTCCTCCACATATCCGTAGCGCTTCAATCCGGTTATACCAAAATATACCTGGTTAAACCAAACCGGACCACGCCAATAACCGAAAGTAGGACGCAATGCAGGATGACTTACATCAAGAGTACCTAGCGGCAGGTAAGAGTTGAAATGTTTTTCATCCATCATGATGTTCTTCACACTCTCGGCTTGTTCCGGGGTAGCAATACCTGCCCACAAAGGCAACCACCCCTCAGCCCCCATCACCTTGACAGGTGTACGGTCATTCAAACGAATATCATAAAAGAAACCACTCTCGCTGTCATACATTTTAGTCTGTACATACAGCTTGATTACCTCAGCCTCCTTAGCCAACTGTTCAGAAAGCTCCTGCTTTCCCAAGATAGAAGCCATTTCCGAAAGTGTCAGTTTATCTACATAAAGGAAGGAATTCAAACAAATATTCTCCTGATCCATCGACCAAGCTTTCTCCATCTCATTCTTTAGCATCCGGGTGTCATCAAAACGCACACCGTTATCCATGCCGCTCTCCCAAGCCGCCGCAATCAGTGTACCATCAGTAGAACCATATTCGCAAATGCCATTGTGATCGTGGTCACGCTCAGCATACCACCATTGATGGAACTTATACAATTTATCAAATATTTCGTCCAAGAACGCTTTGTCTCCTGTAACCTTATAGACATTCATGGCTCCCCATGATGCTACAGGAGGTTTGGAGTCGCGCCAATTGTTACGTGCCTTATTATAACCGATAAAATCAGGAACCATACCATTCTCTGCCTGATAATCGAACAAAGAAAGCATTTCACTCTTGGCCCCTTCGGGATTATAGTACACATTACCCGATGCAATTTGCCAAGCATCCCACGACCAACATCCACCGATGAATCCTGTATAGGAAGGGAAACTACAACCATGGAAGATATCACCGGCAGGAGTACGCCAATTGGAGTTCAACGTCATCAATGCTTTCACAGCAATGTTCCTGTAAGCGTTTTCTTTCATATAAGGACTGTCGGCAGACAGTATCCGTTGAAGCCCCTGATTCCAACGCTGCGCATTCTCGGCAAAACATTGATCAAAAGGTATGGATTTTATTGCAACATACTCCTTATCTGCCTCTTCGCCTTTCAAGGTCAGTGTCTGGCTGTATTCCGAAGTATAACTTTTGCCGGATTGCAGCAAATAGTCACTCTTCTCAACAACTTGCAAACTGTCGTTCCCCACAGTCATCACTTCATCGGCTGTATGGAAAAGCACGGTAGCCGTCACCTCGTCTACCGGCGGTTCGTTACGCAATGTGATAATCTGGCGATTGGTTCCCCAACGGCGACCGTAGAACGGATAATGGAACCGAACGCCCTTATCCACCTTAGTGGCAGTAGTATTCTCTTCAAAAACACCGCCACTCCAAGTCAGCGACACATTCAAAGGTGTGTCACTAAGATTTGTAATAACAGAACGTACAAAAGCAGTGCGTGAAGTGGCAAAACACAACTCAGTAGTGAATTCCAACCGCGCATCTTTAAAATGTTGTACCAACTTTCCAGGTAGATACTTGGCTGTCTGCATATTACGGACCAAGTCGTACTTTTCACCATTAACCACCAACGTAGGCTGTGCCAACGTTTGGGCAATCCATCCTCTTCCATGCATCGTCATAGGCCCGATGAAGGCACCCGCAAATGCCCTGCTTTGGTTTACTGGCAATGCATAGCCACTCCATGCACCCAGATCAGAGAACAAATTGAGATCCCCATCTACAGGTTGTTCCGGTACATTTTTCACATTCAACAAATTGGGAAAATCTTCCTGTGTCGTAAACAGGGACTTTTCCGGCTGTGTAGCGACCGGGGTACATGCCCCCAGCCAAAGAATGCTACACATTCCATATATAGGAAATAAATGTTTCATAAACGGTTCTTCCAAAATTATACAAACAAGATTACTTGCTATAGTTCGGATTCTGCTCCCAATCGGGATTCAACAGAAATTCACTATGAGGAATAGGAAACAACTGGTGCTTGGTATCTACATAATTCTCAACAAACGGTTTATTGTGAGCTTTCAGCGTTTCTTCTACAATACCCCAGCGAACCAAGTCATACCAGCGCGAACCTTCCAATGCCAGCTCGCAAGGACGTTCTTTGTCTTGCAGATGTTTCAAGACTTCGGCTTTACTCATGGTAAGCGGCAATGCCGGTACATTGACACGTGCACGAACCTTATTTATTATGTTAATGGCCTCTGTTGTTTCACCCTTGTCATTTAGACATTCTGCATAAAGCAACAATACATCGGCATAACGGATAACGGAAACATTAAAGAAACTATAGTCCCAATAATCACTCATACCCTCGGTATAAGTAACATATTTGTGCCAGAAGATTTCTCCTTCTTTGTGGTAATCCTTAAAGGATTTTCCATTCTTATAATAAAAGGGACGACACTCGGGATCGTCAAAAATAAGCGTATGAAGTGCACGGTCGCTAGACTTACCGTCTATAGTCTTATCAGCCAATAACGTCTGACACATCCAGTCCGTAGGATAAGCTGGATAGAACTCTTCATCCGTACCTGCCAATGCCTCCTTATAAATAGGAACTCTCTCGCCAAAATTCACATACAAACGATAATAAAAGTAAGCACGCAAAAAACGGGCTTCGGCTATGGACTGCTTCTTCAAGGCATTGAGTGATTCCGAGTCACCAGGTACAGTGGGAATGTTGGTCAAACATTGATTGGCATAATTAATACCTTTATACAAATTAGTCCACTCCGTCTTGACTACGGAGTTAGTGGGTTCCACATTGAATGATGAAATATTCATCCAACTCGTCACATCATCTCTGTGGGTAATCTCATCACTTCTGTATCCGTCTATTACTATGTAGCGTTCAAATGGTATCGCCCAAGATGCATTCGGCTGCAACGCTCCGTATACACTAGTCAATCCTTTCATAATATCCCCTTCACTTTTCCAGAAAATACCAGGTGATAAAGCATTGGGATTAGAGTCTTCATCCAAGAAATCTGTGCAAGAGGAAAAAGACATTCCGCTCAGAAGAGCTGCATATAATAATATGTTTTTGAATTTCATAATCTTCGTATTAAATTTAATTAGAAACCGAATTTAAGACCCATCATAAAGTCACGACTCAAAGGAATGGCTGCATAGTCATATCCCATCTGTCCGACTGAAGAACCGGTTGAAGGATCATATCCTTTGTAGTTGGTAATAGTGAACAAACGGGTAGCGCCTACATAAATACGCAGGTTACTCAAGCCCATTTTCTTACAATATTTAACCGGCAGATTATAACCTATCTGCAAGTTATTCAGACGCAGATAGTCACCATTCTCCACAAAACGGGTGGAAGTACGAGAGTTCTTATTAGGGTCACCAGACACGGCACGTGGAATATCAGTATCAGGATTTTCAGGTGTCCAAGCATTCAAGGCATTCTTACCATAGTTGAACACATGGTCCATACGCTCCAACTGATATTTAGTATAGTTATAACGCTTAGCACCAAAGTCACCGTAGAAATTGGCTACCAAGTCAAAGTCTTTATAAGCCAAGTTAATGTTGAATCCCAATGACACCTTCGGTGTACCACTACCCACTTTCACGCGGTCGTTTGTATCAAGCATACCATCTCCATTCTGATCTATGAAACGGATATCACCCGGCTTAGCCACAGGCTGCAGAGGCTGCCAGTTGCCGTTTTGATCCTTATAGCCATGAGCTGTGTTCCATTCGTCCACTTCTGCTTGATTTTGGAAGATTCCGGCAGTTTGATATACCCAGAATTCACCGATTTCACCACCTACATAAGTACGCAAAGCACCGTATTCATAGAGATAGTCAGGATTGGCCATAGATTTCAACACACTTTTATAATGAGATAAATTCAAATCCAAATCATACTTCAATCCTCCGGCTTTGCCATGATAAATGGCTTGCATTTCAAAACCGGTTGTGCGCAACTTACCATCGTTCACCAAGATAGAAGAATTATAGCCGGTAGCTAAACTGATGTTACGGCTAGAAAGCATATCCCTGGTGTTCTTAATATAAGCTTCCGCAGAAAGCTCCAGTTTATTGTTCCATAAACTAATGTCTACACCGATATTCTTATACACCGTCGTTTCCCACTTGATGTTACTGGATGGAAAAGCTGTAATGGCATATCCCATGGAAGTTTCACGACCATCAAAAGGATAGTTCAATGCATGGGTATTGTAGCTCAAAGTAGGAATATATCGATAAAGACCTATGTTCTGATTACCCAAAGCACCGTAGCTCAAACGGAGTTTAAACATGGAAACAGTTTCTTTCAAATTTTCCCAAAATGGTTCATTAGCAATGTTCCAACCCAATGATACAGAAGGGAAGAACCCCCACTTGTTACCTTTAGCAAAACGTGAAGAGCCATCATAACGGAAAGAAGCCATAATCATATAACGCATCATGTAGTTGTAGTTCACACGGCCAAAGAGAGAACGGAGGGCACTGCGGGTCTTGGTACCACCTACAGAATAGTTACTTTTAGCATGTCCCATCAAGCTCATACTGTTATTCTCAAAATCAGAACCGGAAGCACTAAGGTCTTCATACTTATTTTCTTCCTGAGAAAGTCCCAATAAAAGAGAAAGATTGTGTATTTCAGCAATGGTCTTGTCATAATTAGCTGTCAATTCCAACAAATCGTTGGTTGTCTGCGAACGTGATTCAGATAAACTAGCCATCGTGTTTCGTTTGGCCGCCCCAATCTCATAGGTAGGTGTAAAAAGACGAGATTTGCTAAAGTACATATTACGGCTGGCATTGAATTTCACGATAAGCCCTTTAATCGGCTCGTACTGCAAATAGCCGGAAGCTGCGATATAATCGGTAGAGCTTGTATTATCAATCAATTTATTAAAAGCAACCTGATTACCGGCATCAGACATACCCATACCAGAGATGGCACCACCATAACCACCATCGTTGTTCTCATCATAAAGGAACGCTAACGGCTCCATATTCGTCACCTGATAAATGGAAGAGAAACCCGAATTGGATTCCAAATCGGCCGACCAACGGCTATAGCTTACAGATTCACCCATTTTAAACTTACCACGGGTAACATCAGAGTTTAAACGGAAACCGAACTTTTCATCTCCGGTAGCAATAGTCACACCGTCCGTCTTACTATAGAAAGCAGAAAGAGACACATTGGAATTAGCACTACCTGCCGTATAACCAATGTTATATTTTTGTGTAAAACCACGTTGATAATACTCTTTCTGCCAATCAGTATCAGCAAACTGAGTCGGGTCTCTCTCGTACTCGCTGATATATTTAGGCCAGCGGCTTTCATCCGTACCTGCATTTGTTAATGCCATCTTACGTACTTTAATAAACTCAGCTGAATTACAAACTTCCAGACGCTTCGGCATGGCACTCAACCCCCAATAACCGGAAAAAGTAATCTTCGGAGCTGAATTCATCGTACCACGATGTGTTTCAATCAAAATAACACCAGCTGCCGAACGTGAACCATAGATAGCGGCAGTAGCAGCATCTTTCAATACGGAAATCGATTTAATATCTTCAGGATTAAGATAAGACATATTACCCGGGACACCATCGATAATCACTAGTGGACCGTTACTTTCACTGTTCTCGCCATCATCATCTTTCCAAGAAGTCACACCGCGTACCTGCAAAGTGGCAGAAGAACCGGCAGCACCACTGCCAAAGTTTACCGACAAACCCGGAGCCATACCTTGCAATGCCATCTCTGCATTTGCAGTAGGAATCTTAGACAGTTTATCACCCGATACTGATGTTACCGAACCTGAAACATCAGACTTTTTCTGTGTACCATAACCAATTACAACCACCTCATCCAATGTCTTGGTATCTTCTATTAATACAATTTTTATAGTAGACTGATTACCTATTTTCACGGTCTTTGTGGTATAACCTACATAAGAAACAATCAATTCAGTTCCCTTACCGATAGATAAAGTAAAACGACCATCCAAATCAGTAATCGTACCGTTTGTAGTACCTTTTTCCAATACACTGGCACCAATGATAGGTTCACCCTGCTCATCGGCTACAATACCGTTTATAGATTTCTGTTGTTTCACTGCTTCTACTTCGGGAGTTGCTTGCTTATATAATACAATATGACGATTTTCTATTTTATAATCGATACCTGATTTTGAAAATAACCGATCTAAAATCTGGTTAATCGTTTTATTTTCTACTTTAATGGATACTTTTCTATTGACATTGACTTGATTCAGATTATAGGTAAAATAGAAATTTCCTTTTTTCTCAATAGCATTAATCACGTCATGCACCGTAGTATTTTCCATGTCCAAAGACATCTTCACATTCTGTGAATAAGCGATGCCTGCCCAACACGGGACAGTTCCCAATAATAGAAAAAGAACAAAGAATTTCATAATTAACAATGTTTTTCGTAGCCATAGTGATTTTTGCTCACCCAATGGCGTGCATTTCATAATATTATCCATACATTTGTAATTGATTAGTTTGTAATAAATTATAAGGTTACTCATTAATCCGGGTCGAAAGATGGTGGTGCGTCTTCGACCCTTCATTTTTTGCAAAGGTTTTACTTCATAGGCATCCGTTGTTTTTCAAAGTTTCACATACTGTTATTTTTTATATAGGTATACCGTTTTCTTTTCAATTCTATAATCCACCCGTCTGGTTTCTTTCAACAATTCCATCGCCTGGGCTATGGTCAAGTCTTTCCTAAAATGGCAAGTGAAATATTCTTCAACCAGCGAACTATCCATAATCCTGATTTTCACATCATACCGACGTTCTATAACCTTTGCCATTTCTTTCAAAGTCTTATTGTCGAATCTCAGGTCACCAGTAGTCCAACTATCCACATTTGCCTGCGCCGAATTCCTTATTAACACCAAGCCATCACTAACGGTGTAATATACCTGGTCATTGGGCGACATTCTTTCCTTACTTCTGTCATCTAAGGTTGATACTTCTACCGAACCTTCTTTCAAAGTAATCCAACTCGGTTCATCCAAATAGGCTTTTGCATTAAATTTTGTACCCAACACCCTGATATTCAACATCGGCAATTTCACCGTAAACGGACATTTGGGATTATGTGCCACCTCAAAATAGCCCTCTCCTTCCAATGTGACCGTTCTATATTTTTCCGAGAACTTAGCCGGATAAGAAAAACGGCTCTCAGCGTTCAGCCAGACTGTTGTTCCGTCACTCAGCAATAAAGAAACCCGTTGGCCTTTCGGAACCACTACCGTATTGTATGCTTCCGGTTCCTCTTTCGTGATATAGAACAAGTTTGTCGCAAAAAGACAAACAGCAACCAACACAGCCGCATACTTCCACCATTCCCTGACGGTAAATCTCTGTATCGGTTTCTCTCTTTTCTCTATCTGCCCACTCAAGCCAAGTTGTCTGCTCAGTTGCCGATAAGCTTCATCCATACGTCCTTTATCCGAAAAACGCATTTCAGCTTTCAGTCCCCAGATTTGCTCCAGCTCAAATAAACGCTGACGGTTATCTTTCTCTTTCAACCACTCTAAAATCTCTTTTTCTTCGGTTGCAGTACAATGCTTATTGATATATCGAATTAAAATTTCGTCCTTCATTTACTTTCTTTATTGTCTTTCATTATTAAGACAATTAACCTAGAAGGAACTACGGGGTTAAAAAGAAAAAAAAATGCTTTTTTTGCATTTTATTTTTTACAGACTCCAGAAAAAGCCTGCATGAAGGTATTAACGAAGCAAAAACAACAGACAGAACAATACCTCCTTCAAATCCTCTCTCAAGAATTTTGTGGCTTTCTGTACATGTTCTTCCACCGTACGGGATGAAATATGCATAGCCTCCGCTATCTCTTTATAAGTCATCTCTTTAAAGTAAGACAATTCGAAAGCCTGACGACATTTAGGAGGTAATTTAGAGATGGAAGCTTTCAACAATTTCCGGATATCACGCTCAACCACCTCATTCCACAATTCGTTGGCGTCCGATCCTGCCAGCTGAAAGACCATGCGTTCTTCCGCCAAACGTACCTCCTCCTCATGCCCCAGCACAACAGCTTGGTGCTTCAGATAATTCAGGCAATTATTCTGTGTGCATTTATAAAGGAAAGAATGAATGGCATTGGGTATCAAAGCGGACTTCTGCTCCCAATACATGACAAAGACACTTTGTACAATATCTTCGGCAATATGTTCAGGCACAAAACGGCAAGCTACAGACATCAGACGAGGATAGAAAAGATTAAAAAGAAGACGAAACTCCGTCTCGTCTCCTTTTTGTACTTTATTTATATCTATAGAAATTGTTTGCATCTCCACATCCAATCCAAAGTTAACAGATACAAAGCTAATTTATTTTTCCAATTCCTGCAAACTTTCCATTTTCTTTGTTTCCAGGAACTCATAGATACCACAAAGATGTTCTTTTACCTTTTTATTCCCAAATTCATACACTTTCGTCACTAATCCGTCCAAAAAGTCACGATCATGAGATACAACAATCAATGTACCGTCAAAATCCATCAAAGCTTGTTTCAGGATATCTTTGGTTTTCATATCCAAGTGATTGGTAGGCTCATCTAAAATCAACAGATTCACCGGTTCTAACAATAGTTTGATCATGGCAAGACGAGTACGTTCTCCACCACTGAGCACTTTCACCTTCTTCATGGAAGCTTCGGGGCCGCCAAACATAAATGCACCCAGCAAGTCTCGTATTTTATTACGGATCTCCCCTTTCGCCACATCATCTATCGTTTGAAAGACCGTGAGGTTCTCGTCCAACAAAGAGGCTTGATTCTGAGCAAAATAACCAATCTGCACATTGTGTCCCAGCGTCAAAGTCCCTTCATGCTCTATCTCACGCATGATACATTTTACCAAAGTAGACTTACCTTCACCGTTCTTGCCCACAAAAGCCACTTTATCCCCTCTCTCGATGGTCAATGAGGCATTCTTGAAAACCACATGATCACCATAGGTCTTTCCTACCCCGTCCATAATGACCGGGTAATTTCCACTTCGCGGAGAAGGCGGGAATTTCAACCGCAATGCTGAGGTATCTTCTTCGTCCACTTCAACCAATTCTAATTTCTCAAGCATCTTCACACGGCTCTGCACTTGCAAAGTTTTGCTATAAGTTCCTTTGAACCGTTCTATGAAATCCTTGGTTTCCTGTATCATCTTCTGCTGCTCCTCATATTGCTTCATCTGTTGCTCGCGACGTTCTTTACGCAATATCAGATATTGGGAATAATTCACTTTATAATCATAGATACGTCCCATCGTTACTTCAATGGTACGGGTCGTGATATTATCTACAAATTTACGGTCGTGGCTGATGACAATTACCGCTTTGGCACTATTGACCAAGAAATCCTCCAACCACTGGATGGATTCAATATCAAGATG
>PPYF01622467.1_pt1 | contig 14964 bp, 17 predicted proteins | sample 1559871 | NCBI WGS metagenome assembly PPYF01 (sample SAMN08240021, study PRJNA423297) | Human gut metagenome, whole genome shotgun sequencing project. | reverse complement strand
GTCTCAAACTCCGTTTTGAGGATGGTGGAATTGTTTGAGCGGGATAGATTGTCATCATAAAGTTTCCGGTCAAGATGGTTCTCCACATCTTGTGCCAATAACTGCCTGAGATGTTCGGAAATGGCGCCGACACCTCCTTCATGAATAAAATTCATGGCCGGTTGTCCGTACATGTTTTTGCCCATAGATACGGAAGTATGGACGATATGGTCTAAATCGGCATAGCTGTTGTTGATATGGATACCGCCGGATATGATGCGGGTCTCGATAAAGCTCCGCTCCTTTTCGGTCAGTTCCAATTTTCGGGTATTCTTCTGCAATACGATCAGGTCGCTGCCCACTTCCGTACCTGCATCGGTAAACAGATTGTCCGGCAGACGTATGGCTGAAACAAGATTGGCATGGTTCACCAGCCATTCCCTGACGGGACGGTTCTGTGGCGAGTCCATGACGCCCGAAGTCGTGATATAGGCCAGTATCCCGCCTTCGTGTAACGTATCCATACCTTTGAGAAAGAAATAGTTATGTACGGCAGCAAGTGAGGATTTACGCACGACGTCTTCGCTCCGGTCAAAATCCCGGTCATAAACTCTGGTATTTCCAAACGGTATATTGGATGAAACCATATCGAAGTAGTTATTATAATAGGGCTGTATGGACTGGAAACCGTCTATGGTCACTCTGCTTTCCGGATAGAGGGATGAGAGGATTTTTCCCGTGAGCTTGTCTTTCTCGAAACAATGGACTTCGGATACATCCTTTAAGCCACTGATAAACATGCCCGTTCCGGCAGAAGGGTCAAGAAAACGTCCCGGACGGATTCCCGGTAGCTGCAAGGATTCCTGCATGGCCGTTACCACCGGTTCCGGTGTGTAAAAGGCTGTGAGAGCGGAGTTTTTGAGGCTTTGGACGTATGCCTTGTATTCTTTTTCGTCTTTGGAATACTCACGCAACAGTTCATGCAGCAGTCGGACTTGGGGAAACAGTTCCCTGTCTGTCGTTCATCTTTCAATGTCCGTGTCCTTTTCCGCCGGATTCAGGATGCATTTCAATCCCCCGAAACCCGAATAACCGTTCAAAACCTTGCGTCCCTCTTCCGTGAGACAAAACTCCGGGCGCATGAATATCCATTCAAGTGCGGCTATGTTGTCCGCCAAATGTTGTCGTTTGTTATATGCCATATTGTTCTATATAAAATTGTATGAAACCTGTTAGTTCAACGGTAAGTGTATGATAGGACGGGGATGATTCAAACCGGTCATCTATGGGATATTTGCTGAATACTGTTTCTGCGGGTGACAATACTTTCAGGCAGAAATCCGTCCGTCTTTCAGGCCGTACTTCGGGAAACCACTCCGACACGACCTCGAAAATCGTATCGAATTTGGAAAAACGCAAGTCCTGATAGAGAACGGCCTCGGCCAGTTGCAAAGCCTGCGTAACGGATAAGCCGTCACGTATGGCACGTTCGTAGCTGCCTGCCGCCTCGTCGGCCCGCGCCCGGACAAGCGTTTTGTCATCGACAATATGCGGATAGCTTTCCTTTAAATAAAGAAGGAGAGTTGTCTCAAAATAGGATAATTCTCCGGTTGCGGTATTTTTATCTTGTATAGTCATTTGTTTTCGCTTTAAAATGTTAATCGGATATTAAACATATACCCGGCTGTCATAAAAGAGAACCGGGTATATATCTGATGTAAACATGAATAATCTGTCTATTACATGACTGAAAGGCTCTTTTTTGACCGGGCCTTTACAGACGCCACATGGCGGGGTACCTGCTGTTTCACCTCCTTTTTCTTGTCATTTTTCTTACTATCAATAGTGGGTTTGTATTCACGGGCGTTACGTCCTATCAGCAGTTGGTTGCTCTTGTTGCTGAAACGTACATCATCGGAAAATACCCTGCCTTTGTAGCGCATATTCTCAACGAACACCATTTCATGGTTCTGGAGCATCTTCTTTTGCTCAGGAGTGATTTTGGCACCCATGATAGTGTCGTTGACCTTCAGTTGTTCACCGGACTGCTTGAATGCGATGTCCATTATTCTCGGATCGACGAAAGCAACTCCGGAAAGCAGCGTATCGTTTTTGCGCTGTATGTCGTTGATGGGAAGCCGGCCTCCTGACGCAAGGATTTGCTTCTGTTTGTCATCCAGCCTTTTCCCGTAGATATAATCGGGTATCTTGATGGCATTCACGGGCATGGTAATGATACGGTTGCTCGGTTCATGGAAAGATACATAACAGTTGCAGACTGTTCCCGTATGGGTATCCTTCATCTCCTTGATTGCCCCCAAAGTTCCGGTGTCTTTAAGCGACTGCTTTTCCTCGTCCGTGAATACTCCTTTATAGGCAGGCAGGTCATACTGCGGTTTGTCAAGCCTGCTTAAAGTTTTCAGTTGCACCTTGCCGTCCTCCCCTTTGACACAGAGGAAACAGGCTTCCCCCATATCCTTCTTTTCACCGTTCACTTCCTTACTGATGGGGAAAGCCATAGAGGTAATCCTTCCTTTCAGCATCTCACCCATGCAGTGGTTATCAAACAAGAGTTGCTTGTCAACTCCCAATGCGGCGAGTTCTTTCCACGGAAGCTGGTGTTCGTCAAACTTATACCGACGGGCAAGTTTGGCGATACGTCCTTCATCGTTGAGTTCGCTGTTCTCCACCAGTTTTTTGCCTTCCACTCCGGGGTCTTCCCCTTTTCGGATCTGGACTACGGCATTCAGTGTCTTTTCCAAAAGGACAAGAGGTACGAGGAAGAAACTGAAACTCGTGGGATTTTCGTACTGGTTCTTGAAATTGGTGAAGAATAGTTCCAGTGGTGAGGTACGGTCCAGTTTGAGGAAACTGCTGCTGTTCTTCTTGTCGGGTGGCACGATTTCGAGACTACCGTCCTGCTCGTTCATTTTGGAAACGACTGCGGTTTTGTTCGTTCGCTTGTCAAGGATGGCCATTACATGCTCGTCCTGACTCTGTTCTTGTTGTTCTTGCTTTTTCTTAGCCATGAAATCAATAATTTAAGTGATACAATAATTAATCAATACCGGGTAAACTTTAGCCCGTCGGTGCGAATGTAGAGGTTTAATTGATAGAGCACTATAGTCTTGAAGTCAGTGAGAATAAATGGCGGGGATTGGCGTTCATTGACGTAGAAGAAAAGATATAGCTGATCTCATTTTACTATTTTTTGTTTAGCAAAGGTTTGGATCAACTCATCATGCTCTTTTATAGTTGGAAACAGTTTCTATAATTACAAATTATCCGCTAATTTATTTATTCAATTTATGATTATATCATTTTTGCATTCGTAATGTTAATGCGTATATTTTGTTAATTTATTACTGAGAACAGAAAAATCTCAAAGAACTCTAACACTAACTTAATGGAATATAGAAAGAAAATTGACATACCGTGTTTTACTAATAAGTTGCACTTTATTGCATGAGTAAATAGAATCGGGAATAAATAAAAAAAATGGATGGTAAGAATACAAAATTTCTATTGACAAAGTCAGTACTTACTACATGATAAGAGCTAAACTATAAAAAAGATCTTGCATAGGCCAAGATGAAAAATATTCAATACGATTATAGAGATGCAAATGGTATGTTCTATTACTATTTAAACTCTATTTTAGAAAAAGTATATAAACAGTACAACAAGTGGCTACTGTCTAAAATATAATAGACTAATGCAATTGAGTGGTGAAGAACTTACTGCCACTTTTGTCAGTGAGTTAAGACTGCAAAAAGTGGCAAAATACTCTTGAAAACCTCCTAATTACCGAATATTATTTTTTGCAAAAAGACAAACTATTGTATAGCTTATTTGCGTTTGAGTGCATTATTGGGTAAAAACTCAGCACGAAATTCATTGAGTAACTTGCGAAGTTTATATTTAGGATATAATTGTAACATAAAATCGGCATAAGAAATAAATCTATCAAATAATCCATTTATTCCATTCTTTCTAATAAGCGATTTGTAATGTCGTAGATAATTGTGATATTGATTAATCGAATCTGCAAATCGAATTTTTCCATTAGATAATTTTTCAGAAAAAAGAATTAAAGTATTCATATCAATAACCGTAAGTTCAGATACATATTTGCCAAAGTTATTAGTTATATCACGAAATTCTCGTGCAAGGAGAGAATTTATACCATGTTGATTAAATTGTGAATCAGCTATTACAAGAATAGGATAAATAGTAACTCGATTAGAATTATAATCTTTATCGAAAGGAAATTCTTTTTGTAAGATACGTTGAACATTATCTGCTAATTGGGAAACACCAAGCTTACTTTCTTTTCCATTAGATTGTCTCACTTTTACAAATTTGCTAAAAAGAGTATTGCGTATAGACTTATATTCACGTGCCATACGTAAATCTGCTTTTATTCTCACATCTTTATGTTCAAAAACAAAGATTGAATTTTTTATTCTCACATAATAATCGGGTTCACCTTTGATAAGATGTTGCTCTTCCATTTGTTTACCAGTAATACAAACGGCATTATTGATATTACCAAAAATACATTGCATAAAATGATAGAAAAGAAATTCTTCAGAAAAACGTTTGTCATAATCACCAAAAAATTGTTGAGGTTTAAGACCGCTGGCTTTCATTAACTGAAATACCACACTGCTATATATTTTCTGAATTAGAAATATATAATTGATTAGTAAGTAATGGTTTGGCATACATTCTAACAATGGTCTGTCACGGAAAGCAATATAATCTTGATTATCTTTCAAAGAAATTATCTCATTTATATTCATTTTGTAATCAGGTGCATAATCATCGGTTAGCTTTAAAGGAACATCACGATGTTTATTATAAGCATTATAAATAGCTAAATTCTTGTAACCATACCAATGAGTAGATGCTATATTATGAGTAGTAAGAAATTGTTGCATATAATTTGAATAATCTGCATTTTCGCGACAAAATTGGCACAGTTCCATGTACTTAACTAATTCTGATAGTGCAAGTAATTTTGCTTGTACACCGGTAAATGAGTAAAACGAGAAATTATTTGCCAATAAAATTTGCTCCATCCATTGGTCATCATGTTCTTTAAGAAGTTCTTGTAGTTCTTCATCATTCACATTGGATAAGTCGAAAATTTTATCATTTATCAATAAAATGGCTTGGCAGAATAGTTCTAAGCTTTTTTGTTCTGAAGGGGGAGTCGCTGATGGTTGTACGGCAAACTCTTGACGTAAAAGTTCTAAAAGGGTTACATCGCATATAAGTATATTACGCCCTTTTTCTATTTCTGGATGTAATGAACACTGTTTGTCGATATATTGCTGTACCTCTTTTTTTAGTTGTCTTCCATAAGGCCAATCTCCTTTACTACATATTTTATCAATCACTTCACGAATATCTATATTAATATAGTTTTCCCGGAAATCAGTAAACATATCAATAAACCGTTTTCTTGATAACTGACACAATAAATCATTAATACTTGGTATAGCTGCATTGGGATATATATCATGATAACCCAATTGTACTTGAAATTTATACTCCATCTTTAGTGCAATTAGTAGGTAAAATATATCTAATAAGAATGTGACATTGATAATAAATTCATTTACTCTTGTTTTACATATGCTCTTTCAAACAAGAAAAATGTATATTCATATTTAGTGTTATCAAATCTTTCAAAAGATAATTAACTTATATGCAATATTCGCTAATTTTTTTGATAATTGCAAATTTTCTTTTCCAATATCCAATAATCAATCTATGAATTAGTAAAAGGCTAATTCTTTATGGTAGGGATTGGCTCTAATCATTAGTATTATTTAACTTCAACCCAGAAAGATAGTAATTATTTAGTAGATATAACATTCTGTCATTCTGAACAAAGCGAAGAATCTCTTTCTTTAAAAAACGATAAAGAGAGGAGATTCTTTGTCGCTACGCTCCTCTGAATGGCGGATAATATGCGTATTTTCATACCTCCATATTCTCCTGTAACCTAATACAATTGACAGCACTTGCAATTCGGATTAAAAATAAGAACATTAGTAGGAGCTAATATCCAAACACTTATACTATTATACTATTATCCTAATTACAAATAATATATAAATATTTTAGTTCTCACTCAACAAATGTTTGAGTTCCGGATCACTTTCTATGCGGATTAGCTCATTCTCTACAAGTTCCACAATATCCTGCTTGATTTGCCGGTAGTTGGCTTGTATCTGCTGCTCCATTGTATCATTGCCCTCCGCATCCAGAAAGCTGCTGATTTCAGGAATGGGCTGGTAGGCCGCCGTCTCTTTCTGTACGGCTTCATTGTCAACGACTATCTGCGCATGGAAAATTTTCTGTTCGATTATCTCTCCGAAGTTGTCGGCTACCGCACCGACAAATATTCCCTGACTCAATGTACTGATTTTGCTGGCAGGTATCAGACTGTCCAGTTGTGTGTTGATGGAAGTGGATGTATCGTTGCGGTTGATACTCATAGATTCTCGTTTTTGTAGGATTTTCCCGAACCGTTCTGACAAGGTTTTGGCCGTTTCACCCACTACCTGACCACTGAAAACATTACCCACAGTTGACATGATTACGGCGGCCTCCTTGTCGCCGTAGTCGCGCTTCAACTGGCTGAAGTCCTGAAAACCTAATACAACCGCCACTTTGTTGCTTCGTGCCGTGGCAATCAGATTATCCAGACCTTTAAAGAAAATGGTGGGTAACTCGTCAATTATCACACAGCTTTTCATTTGCTTCTTCTTGTTTATTAACTTCACAATACGGGAGTTATACAGACCTAAAGCTGCTCCATAAATAGAAATTCTATCGGGATTGTTGCCCACACATAAAACCTTAGGCTCTTTGGGATTATTAATATCCGATAGTTCTCAAGTTCGGGATAGCTTGTCAGAATGGTGAATACATCCTCGTACCTTTTGTTCAATAGTTCTATCGCATGAGGGAACGTACAATACTTGCCGTTTTCATACAACTTCAAGAACCATATTATCGCCGTAAATAATACAATCGGGGATTCCACAAAGAAGTCTCCCTGCTTTTGCACCCACGACTTATTGAGGTTAAGCATGATGGTGTACGACGATTCGTAAGCATCTGAAATATCCGTCATCAGCTCTGGTGACAATGGATTACAACGGTGGCTTTTCCTCGGATTATCGAAATTGATCACATAAAATTTAGGTGGAACCTTATAGCGGTGTCTGTACTTGAGCAAATGATTGTAAGCGATAACCGACAGGTCGTCAAACTTAAAATCATATATATAAAGCGCATAGGATTTCTCTATAGTCTGCTTTATAAACTGGTTGACAATGGCATAGGACTTCCCGCTGCCCGGTGTTCCTAATATCATTGTTGCTCGAAAAATATTAACAAGGTTGATAAATCCGTTGTAAGTTTTCCCTCTATACCAGAATTTGGTTGGCAGATTGACGGAATATTCGTTTTCCATCAATTTTGTTTCCTGCATGAACGATTCATTCTCGGTATTGAAAACGTCCTCCAATAAATTGTTCTTCAACAGACGGCTTATCCATAAACCGGATGCTAACAGACTAAAAAAGCCGCTGATCAATGTTGTGGTATAAAGTACCGCACACACACCGGATGATGCACTAATGGACAGCAACCACCAGTTCAGGAAAAAGAGTATGGTGCCCACTATGGCCGCAATGAAAATCTGCCTTCATGTGATTTCATGCTTCTTTACTCCCTTATTGCCCATGCAGGACAGACCGAGGAAAAGGACACAGAACAGTTTTGTATAAAGCAGGGACGAAAACAATCCGGTGGTGCGTTGGAAGTTGGATAGTATTTTATCCACTATGCCAAGCGTTCAGCCCATTTCGTGGAACCAGCCGTAACAAAACCAATAGATGTGTATCGCCAAAAATAGAAAACTGATGGCCCGCATAAAGTCTGTGACTTTGGCAAGACCTCTTAAATCATCTTCATTCTGCATAATTGTAACTATTAAAATTAAACTTCTTGTTCTATACTTTATTATATTATAACCTGCGCCTTCGCTTCTTCTTTTTCTTGCGTCCATAGCGGAAAGCCGGATCAATGTACTCGTGTGTATGGTCGTCTTCCATAAGTACAGAGAAAATATCAACAGCACCGAGTGCAGATGTATCAATCAGGCTGCCGGAGGATTCATTCTGATTTTGATTTTCCTGCTGCCGGTATTCCACACCTTCCTGCCTTTCTTCCGCTTTTGTTTCCCTCTCCTGACAGGACGGTTCCTGCTCCGGTTGCGGTATCAGTCTTTCACGGTCTGCATCCGGGTTGTTAAATAATTCGTTGGACACATTGGCTGAAAAGGCTTTGCCCAAACGCGAGCCGTTGAACACTGCCCGAGTGGTATGGTCTATGAAGGTGATACCATACAGACGTCCTTCGGGATTGATACGGTAAACCACCTCTATATCCGCATCTTTCAGCCTTCGGACAAAATTTTCTTTCGTGCCGATGTCCTGCATGGCTTTAATGATTTCCTGCCTTGTCCTTTCTGCAAGTTTGTCCTTCTTCACCTTTTTAGTAGAAGCGGTAAACTTTTTTTGCAGTGCTTTATAGCCCAATACCTTTCCGAACTTACTGGATTTGAAAGGCGTGCCTACCTGCCTCCCGTCATCATCCAAAGCTCCGTACATGATGCCGTGGTATTCCTTTCCGTCCACGCTTCCCCTGACTTCATAAACAGTGACGTTATACAAATTCAGAAGGGTGTTGTATTCGGCAAGTGAATGGCAGTTGTAGCATTCCAGTAATGTACGGGCGGTATGCTTTACCTGCGCTTTCACGTTGCCTTTCGGATAATCCACTTTTTGTAGGGATAGTAGTTCCCGCTCACCATGTTCTCCGAGTGTGGGATGAAGCCCGTACTTCACTTCCATTTCACGACAGATGTTCTGTGCCCGGACGGCTTCCCGGTTGTGATCTATCTTTTCTCCTTTCTCGTTGATGCGTACCGAAACGATGTGCATGTGTTTGCGGTTGATGTCTTCGTGCAGCCAGACCATATAAGGCTGGTTTCCGTAACCGAACTTTTCCATAAACTCCTGCGCCAATACGGTCATCTGTTCTTCCGATAGAATGTCTTTCTGGGAAGGATTCAATGAGATATGGATAACCGGTTTCTTGACGTGTGAATTGAGTGCGATGTAAGGTTCAAAAGCCTGCACACAGTTTTCAATCGGTACATTGCCGGAGGTGTCGGCCGCAATTTTCGGATGTCACAATACCTTTGCCGTACCGTCGTCAACCTTTATCTTATTATAGGCAATCACGCCATAGAACGAACTGCCCGACGTAATATTCGGTACCATGATGTTATTTATTTTTAGTGAGATACTCCTTTTCGTACCGCTTTGTCAGTTCGATAACCTGCTTGCATACTTCTTCCAGTTTACGGGTTTCTTCGGTAAGTTTGTAGAGAAACGCAAGCGATTTCTTCTCCCCGTAAATGGTATGGATGGTCTTTACACATTGGTTGTAGTTGTTCCCGATGCGTCGGAACTGCTGATAGAAAGCGGTGAGCTGGGCGTAGTATTCCTGCGCTTCCTTATCAATCTTCACTACCTTGAACTCTCAACCGAAGATACGGGCGAAGATAAATTCGGCTTTGTTTTTCATGCCCGATTGCTCGAACATGGAGATAAACTTTTCGTCTTCCTCGTCATTAAGACAGAGGTAATAGCGGTGCGTGCGCGGGTCTGCCAGCACCTTGCGCCCTGCGGCACCACGGATTCTTGTTTCATCTTTCATAACATGAATAATTTTACTTCATGGATGCTCTTTTTGAGGTTTATTTGTAGCCGGATAGCTGTTTAAACGGATAAACGGATATGCAATCAAGTAGATATTCAGACAGGCATTTATCCGGATATATGGCTATACATATATATAAATGTATAGACGGATAAACAGATATTCGGATAAATGGCTATGCAATCAGACATGTGAATAGCTGTCTGGATATGTACATAGCTATATAATTGAATAGCTATATAAACAGATAGCCGGATAGCTAAGTAGCTGCATAATTAAATAACTATATAGCTAATCAGACAAACAGATAACAGAATGAGTAACCGGACAGACAGCCGAAAAGACAGGTGGCTGTTCATCCGACTGTCTATAAATCAATTTATTCATTTAAATCAGTAACAATGGAAAAGAGAAAGAAAACCGTGTTCGTTTCGTTCGCCTCCCAGAAGGGCGGCGTGGGTAAATCAACCTTTGCGATTTATGCGGCATCGTGACTGCATTATGTGAAAGGTCTGAATGTGGCGATAGTGGATTGTGACTATCCGCAGCATTCAATCATCAAACAGAAAAAGCGGGATATGGAAGTGGTAAAGACCACACCCGCCTATCAAAATCTTCTGGTGGAACAGGCCGGGCGGTTGAAGAAGAAGGCTTATCCGGTTATCGGCAGTACCCCTGCGGATTGTATGACGGACTGAAGGGCGTTTGAGGAAAAGGCGGACGTGTATGACATTTACCAGCAAGGTTTCTCCCTCTTGGGACTGGACTGTCTCAAAACCCGTATTCCCGTGCGCAGTAACTTCACCAAAGACCTCGCCATTACGGGCGGCCCGGTTTACCGGAGCACCCTGTTTGCACCGGATGCGGGCTTTACGAAGGAGTGCGGCTTCGATGCGCTTATGGATGAAATCATGCGGACAATCAAAATCGTATAGTCATGGTAAAGAAAACGAGTGAACAGAATCCGGTGGATGAAGCCTACCTGCGCAGCCTGATGGCGGGTAGCCCGCCGGAAAGGGTTACATCGTCTGTTCCCCAAAAAGGGGAAACGGACAGGGAAACGGCAGAAGAAACAAAGACGGAATTTGAGGCGGAAGAGATGCCGGAAAAGGCCGCATCTAAAACGCTGAAAGCCGCACTGGCCGAATTTATGCGGAGATTCCTCACCCCTTACAAATGTGAAGGCAGGCAGGGTGTCTATATAGACAAGGAACTGCATCAGAAAATATCGGTCATTGTCGGCATTGCCGGTAAACGGCAGTTGACGGTGGGCAATTACATTGACAATGTATTGCGGGAACATTTCGAGAAACATTCGGATGAGGTGAAGGCATACTGCCAGAAGAGTTACAACAAAATATTTTAAGCTATGGATATACGGTCATGTTATGAAGCCGGAGCGGTTCTGTTCTGGCTGCTGTTCGCCTATCTGTTCATGGACAAGTTCCTGTTTAGGGGGCAGCTTGGCGAGATATGTTTCGGGAAGGCACGCTGCCGCATGGCGAAAGCCCTGCGGAGTGCGGCAGGCTGGTTCGATCCGGTGAAAGAGGAGCGGAAGAAGGGACGCGGACGGGCGAAAGGGAAAACGGGCAGGAAAGAGACTCCGGCAGTCGTGAAAACGCAGGAGAAAGAGCTTCCACCCGTCAAGGCGGAGATGAAGCCCATGGAAAAGACAGCGGAGAAAAACAGTGAACAAACGGTGGAAAAACAGCCTGAGACGGACAGCCTTGTCGTCACAAGAAGCTACGGGACACGCCAACAGCCGCCAATGAACGCCAGCGGTTCCGGAGCTATTGCAGGAACTGAAAATGCCTCTACTTTTGCCGGTGGAAACGAAAAGACATCCCCCCGCAGGAGTGCACAGGTTCAACCTGAACGTATTCCCGATTTATTCCAGGACAAGCGTGTGGAAGAGTGGCGGGCCTCCGGGGTTGACAGTTCCGCCGGGCATGAAAGCGATGACGGTGAAACCGGAAACGGTGACGGGGTGGATACGGACGAGTTGAATGAGGAACTGGAAGATTTGAACTGTGCCCGTGAGGATTATTCAGAGGTACCCGGCATAGGGCCGGAAGAGATAGACTTGATTATCGACCTGTGTAACGGCAAGGATATTCCGGCAGGCAGACGGCTGTCTCTGTTGAAGGCTATCCACCATATCAAGGATACGCGAATTGAACGTTCAATATTGGCAAGTATCAACGGCAGCGACAGCCGTATCAGCAAATTTCTGGATGATGCCGAGCGAATGGGCGGGGCTGCTCCAGACAGTGACTAACCAATTTAAAAAAGGAGGTAACGATGACAAAAGGTTATTTTGATACGGGTTGATCCGGAAAAACGGATTACCCGAAAACAGAGAGAATTTCTTTTAGTACATAACCATCAAACAATACGGCCATGACAAAAGGCTATTACGATTCGGGATGACATGCCCGTCCCTTACCCGAAAAGACAATACGAATTATTCACCATTAATCATTATCCGTATGAACATAGGATTAGTAGATGTGGACGGGCATAACTTCCCCAATTTCGCACTGATGCGCCTTTCCGCTTATAACAAAGCAAAGGGACACCGGGTGGAATGGGCCTCACCGGCGCAGCGGTATGACAAGGTATTGGCAAGCAAGGTGTTCACCTTCACGCCTGATTATGACTATAACCTGCTGGATGCGGGTGAAGTGATAGGGGGCGGCACCGGGTATGACATTGCCGGCAGGCTTCCCGAAGCCGTGGAGAACAGCCGGATGATGGACTATTCCATATACCCTGATTACCCGTTCTCCCTCCAATTCTTTTCAAGAGGCTGCATCCGCAAGTGTCCTTTCTGCCTTGTCCGTGAAAAAGAGGGATATATCCGGGCAGTGGAACCGGTGGAGCTAAACCCGAAAGGAAACTGGATAGAGGTGCTGGACAACAATTTCTTTGCGAACCCGCAGTGAAGGAGTGCGGTAAGCTATCTGATGAAAGCGGGCCAGCCCGTAAAGCTGCACGGCGTGGATGTTAGGATTATGGACGAGGAACAGGCCTGGCATCTGAACAGGCTCAGGATGAAGCAGAACATCCATATCGCATGGGACCTGCCGCAACTTGACCTGACGGACCGCCTGAAAGAAATGGTAAAGTACGTGAAGCCTTACAAGATAACCTGCTATGTGCTGGTAGGTTTCAATTCGACTATCGAGCAGGACCTGTTCCGGCTGAACACACTGAGGGAACTGGGTATCACCCCCTTTGTGATTCCTTTCCGGGATTATGGGAATGAACGGGTGCCCACGCAGTACGAGCGTGACCTTGCCCGGTGGGCAAATCGGATGTGGCTGTTCAAATCCTCCTCCTTTGAGAACTATATGCCCCGCAAAGGTTTCAAGTGCGGAGCCTATCTGAAGAAGGCCGGTTAAACATTTAAAACGCAGAAGACAATGAGAACAAAAGGCTATTACGATTCGGGATGATTCAGATCTTCATCCCGGGGAGAGAATTAACAATGAAGTTTCACCATTCAATCATGCAACCATGCGAGAGATGTATTTTGACTCCGGCTGATTACCTGCCGGAACTTACCCCCTGAACCATTAAACCATAAACGGCCACGGCTGCCTTATGGGGATAGTGAAAGGGGGCAGCCCGTGGATTTTTATTCACTTAAAAAAATCACGGAAATTAATGAAACAGAAAAGATTGATTATGATGCTGGCCGTACTGGCGGCAGCGGGTGCGGCAATGGCACAAGGGAACGGACAGGCGGGCATCACGGAAGCCACGCAATTAGTGACGGGATATTTTGATCCGGGGACGAAACTGGTGTACGCGGTGGGTGCCATTATCGGTTTGATTGGGGGCGTCAAGGTCTATCAGAAGTTCAGTTCGGGCGATCCGGATACCTCGAAAACTGCGAGCAGCTGGTTTGGAGCCTGTATCTTCCTGATAGTAGCCGCCACTATTCTGAGGTCGTTCTTCCTCTAAAAACAATTCAAAGGCACAACTTATGTCTGATTTTGAGATAAACAAAGGTGTGGGGCGTGAGGTGGAATTTAAGGGACTCCGTGCCCAATACCTTTTTATTTTTGCTTTCGGGCTGCTTGCCGTGTTCGTGGTGTTCGTCATCATGTACACGGCGGGCATCGGGCAATGGGTATGTATCGGTTTCGGGGTATCGGCGGCCACGGCAATAGTCTGGCTAACCTTCTCGCTGAACAAGCAGTTTGGTAGCCACGGACTGATGAAGCTCCTTGCCGCCCGGCAGCATCCCCGACGGATCATCTCACGGAAACGTATCACACGTCTGATTAAAAAACAACAATCGTAAATTATGAGAAGTACATTGACAACATCCACACTGGAAAGCAAATTCCCCGTCATGGCGGTGGAACACGGCTGCATCGTCAGCAAGGACGCTGACATAACGGTGGCTTTCCGGGTGACACTGCCGGAAGTATTTTCGGTATCATCCACGGAATATGAGGCGATGCACGCCACATGAGCCAAGGCAATTAAGGTATTGCCGAACTATTCAATCATCCACAAGCAGGATATTTTCATCACGGAGAAATACAGACCCGACACCGGGAAAGACGACCTGAGCTTCCTCTCCCGCAGTTTTGAACGGCATTTCAACGAACGGCCCTATCTCAACCACACCTGCTACCTGTTTCTCACCAAGACCACCAAAGAACGCTCCCGGCAGCAAAGCAACTGGAATACGCTGTGTCGGAAGTTTCTGGTGCCGAAAGAGATACAGGACAAAGAGACAATGGAGCGTTTCATGGAGTCGGTGGGACAGTTCGAGAGTATTGTTAATGACGGCGGGCTAGTGCGACTGGAACGGCTGGCCACGGAAGAGATAACGGGAACGGAAAACGAACCGGGCATCATCGAGAGGTACCTGACCTTATCGACGGACGGAAGCGTCATGCTACAAGACATGCAGTTGAACCCGGACGAGATGCGTATCGGCGACAAACGGCTCTGTCTGCATACCCTTTCCGACCTCGACGACCTGCCGGGAAAGGTGCGGACTGACGGACGTTATGAACGTCTTTCCACGGACCGCTCGGACTGCCGTCTGAGCTATGCCTCGCCCGTGGGTATCATGCTGCCCTGCGACCATATCTACAACCAGTGAATATTCATAGACGACAGCAGCGAGAACCTCGCCCGTTTTGAGAA
>PPYF01370734.1_pt1 | contig 14969 bp, 13 predicted proteins | sample 1559871 | NCBI WGS metagenome assembly PPYF01 (sample SAMN08240021, study PRJNA423297) | Human gut metagenome, whole genome shotgun sequencing project. | reverse complement strand
GTGGAAATATTGATGCTGTTACTGCCGTCGCCGCCGGTGCCGACGATATCAGCAAACGGATAATCAGGACGCGGGAATGGCGCTGCATTCTCCAGCAGTGCAGTCGCGGCACCGGCGATTTCGTTCGGGCTTTCGCCGCGAATTTTCATGCTCACGAGGGCCGCGGCCAGTTGTTCCGGCTTCACTTCACCGCGAACCACGGCGGAAAATAGCTGATGGCTCTCTTGCTGGGTCAGGGTTTGCGCCTGATACAGTTTTTCCAGAATTGGCTGCAGGGTGTTGCTCTGCTCCAGTTTCTGCAGCGCCCATGCCAGAGTTTGCTCCAGCAGACGAGCCCCCTGGGTGGTGAGGATGGATTCCGGATGGAACTGGAAGCCGCAGACGCGATCCGCGTCGTGACGGACGGCCATCACCATGCCATTAAAGTTAGCGTTGATGGTTAAGCCGGCCGGAATGTTACTGCCAACCAGCGAATGATAGCGTGCCACCGGCAGCGGGTTGGTTAACCCGGCAAACATCGCCTGGCCGTCATGCTCAATGCTGGACGCTTTGCCGTGCAGGATCTCACCGGCCTGGCCAACATAACCGCCGTAGGCCTCGACAATGGCCTGATGACCGAGGCAAATGCCGATAATCGGCAGCTTACCGCGCATACGGGTCAGCAGTTCTGGCATACAGCCCGCTTCAGACGGCGCGCCAGGCCCTGGAGAGAGCATCAGCACCGGGTTATCCATGGTGCCCAGACGGTCAATTAAGGTCTGTGCCGGTACATGGTTGCGGTAAATCACCACGTTGTGCCCATTAGCGCGCAGCTGATCTGCCAGGTTGTAAGTAAAGGAGTCGATATTATCGAGCAGCAGAATGTCAGCCATCAGAAAATCTCCTGTGCATGATGGGCAGTGGCGATGGCGCGCAGAACAGCACGAGCTTTATTACGGGTTTCATCGGCTTCAGATTGCGGTACGGAATCGAGCACCACGCCCGCTCCGGCCTGCACGGTAGCAATGCCGTTTTCGACAAACGCGGAGCGAATGACGATGCAGGTGTCGAGGTCACCGTGGGCGGTGAAATAGCCCACCGCGCCGCCGTAGCTGCCGCGACGCTTGCCTTCTGCTGCGGCGATAAGCTGCATGGCGCGAACTTTTGGCGCACCGCTCAGGGTGCCCATATTCATGCAGGCGCGGTAAGCGTGCAGAACATCAAGGTCTTTACGCAGTTCGCCAACCACGCGGGAGACGAGGTGCATCACGAACGAGTAGCGATCCACTTTTGTCAGGTCTGCGACGTAGCGGCTGCCCGGCGTACAGATACGCGCGAGGTCATTACGCGCCAGATCGACCAGCATCAAATGTTCGGAAAGTTCTTTATGGTCGGTACGCATCTCCAGCTCAATTCGGCTATCGAGATCGCGGTCCAGCGTACCGTCAGCGCGACGACCGCGTGGGCGAGTACCGGCAATCGGGTAGATCTCAATCTGACGATTGGTGGCGTCGTACTTCAGCGAGCTTTCCGGCGACGCGCCAAACAGGGTGAAATCGTTATCCTGCATAAAGAACATGTACGGGCTTGGATTGCTCTTTTTCAGCACATCATAGGCCGCCAGCGGAGACGGGCAGGGCAGCGAGAAGCGGCGCGAAGGGACCACCTGGAAAATTTCTCCAGCGCGAATCGCTTTTTGCATCTTACGTACGACATCGCCGTACTCTTCATCGCTCTGGTTGCACTCGCAGCGCATCTCTTTAATTTCGCGCACCGGCAGCGCCATCGGCGGCTCGTTCAACTGTTGGCGCACGTCGGCAATACGCTGCAGCAGACGATCTTTTTCCGCCTCAGATGGGGTAAACAGGCTGGCCTGAATACGTGTGTTCTTGGTCTGGTGGTCGATAACCAGCAGGGTTTCCGCGAGGTAGAAGCAATAGTCCGGGCATGCTGTGTCGCTTTCCAGCTGTGGTAAATCTTCAAATCCTGCGACCAGGTCGTAGGCGAACAGGCCGCCGAAGAACATCGCTTCGCGCTCGTTTTGCGGCACGATCACCAGTTCCTGCATTAGACGAAACGCGTCGAATACCGACAGGGAGCACAGGCGGGCATCTTCATCCAGCAGGTTGCTAACCGCCGGGAAGCGCAACACGCGGCGATTAGGCTGGCGCTCATTTTCCACCCCGGACGGCAGTGCGGCATCGAGCAGCGGCAGCAGGGAAGCGCCGTTATCCGACAGCGCCTGAATGGTGACGGTATCGCCCAATGCGGTGATGCGCAGGGCGCTGTCGACCAGCAGCAGGCTTTTTAAATCGTTTTTACTATCAATATCTGCGGATTCCAGCAGCAGAGTGGCCGGGCGCGCGCCGCACAGTTGATGGAACAGTGCGGTTGGATTTTCACGATAAATCGCGTCACTGGTCAGAAGCTCGAGCAGGGGTTTTTGTGTTTGCATCGTTGTTCTCGCCTGATTGCTTAATTTTTTTTGCTTAATAAAAAGCCCGCTCATTGGCGGGCTGGGTATCTGTTTGCTTAACGCAGACGTGATGACTCCGCCCTACTGGGAAGTACGCCACCAACCGCCGTGCAGAGCAATCATTTTACGAGTCATGAGCAGATACCTTTACTAAGTGAACTTGCGTACTAGTTAACTAGTTCGAGAGGGCAAAGTCAACCCCTGATTTTAGAATTCCACGTAATACCGCTATGATAGGGCGCGAAACATGATGAGCAGTACAACGGGAGCGGTTTTGAGCGACACCAATTACGCAGTGATTTACGATCTTCACAGCCATACCATCGCCTCCGATGGCCGCCTGACGCCGGAAGAACTGGTGCACCGCGCGGGCGAGATGCGGGTAGGCACGCTGGCGATTACCGATCACGATACCGTCGACGCGATCCCGCGAGCCCAGGCAGAAATTGCCCGTGCCGGTCTGGCGCTAAAACTGATTACCGGCGTTGAGATTTCGACCCTGTGGGAGAACCACGAAATTCATATCGTTGGGCTCAATATTGATATTGAAAACCCAGCGCTTACCGCTTTTTTACAGGCGCAAATTGACCGCCGCCAGCAGCGCGGGCAGATGATTGCCGAGCGGCTGGAAAAGGCGCAAATCCCCGGCGCGTGGGAAGCCGCGCTGAAAATGGCCGACGGTGGCGCGGTGACCCGCGGCCATTTTGCCCGCTTCCTCGTGGAACAGGGTAAGGCCTCCAATATTGGCGATGTATTTAAAAAATATCTCGCGCGCGGGAAAACCGGTTACGTTCCGCCGCAGTGGTGTACAATAAAGGAAGCTATTGATGTCATTCATCATTCGGGTGGTGTAGCGGTTGTTGCCCATCCGGGGCGGTACAATTTGTCCGCCAAGTGGCTGAAAAGATTGCTGGCACACTTTAGTGAACACGGCGGCGACGCGATGGAAGTCTCCCAGTGCCAGCAGGCGCCTCACGAGCGCACTCAGCTTGCCACCTATGCCCGCGAATACAATTTACTGGCGTCACAGGGGTCGGATTTCCATCAACCCTGCCCGTGGATTGAGCTGGGCCGTAAACTGTGGTTACCCGCAGGCGTCGAGGGAGTTTGGCAGCGCTGGGAGCAGCCGCAGAATTCAATTGAGAGGGAAGCATGAGTCAGTTTTTTTATATCCATCCGGATAACCCGCAGGCGCGTCTGATTAACCAGGCGGTCGAGATTGTGCGTAAGGGCGGCGTCATCGTCTATCCCACCGACTCCGGCTACGCGCTGGGCTGTAAAATCGAAGATAAAGGGGCGATGGAGCGCATTTGTCGCATCCGTCATCTGCCGGACGGCCACAACTTCACCCTGATGTGCCGCGACCTGTCCGAACTGTCGACCTATTCTTACGTCGACAACGTGGCGTTTCGCTTAATTAAGAACAACACGCCTGGCAACTACACCTTTATTCTGAAGGGAACGAAAGACGTTCCGCGCCGTCTGTTGCAAGAAAAACGTAAGACTATCGGGATGCGCGTGCCGTCTAACCCTATCGCCCAGGCGCTGCTTGAGACGCTGGGTGAGCCAATGCTCTCGACCTCGCTGATGCTGCCGGGCAGCGAATTCACCGAATCCGATCCGGAAGAGATCAAAGACCGTCTGGAAAAAGTGGTCGATCTGATCATCCACGGCGGCTACCTCGGCCAACAGCCCACCACGGTTGTTGATCTTACCGAAGACTCCCCGGTCGTCATCCGCGAAGGCGTGGGCGACGTGAAACCGTTCATGTAATGTTTCTGGCCCGGCTTTTCGTCGGGCCGTTTACTTCAGCCCGCCAATTTGTTCCAGCATCCAGCGCTGCGCTTTCGCATGCCCGCTAACGGGACGGTAGTAAACCTTTAGGGTATAGGGCGGAATGGGGAAAGGCGGTGTATGTAAGGCGAGCTGATGGGTATCAAACAGCTGGTTCACGCAGCGGCGTGGGAGGGTGATCGCCAGATCGGTTTGGCCCACAATAAACGGCGCCGACATCACGCTGGGCAGTTCAACCACCGTTTTGCGGCTGACGTGCTGCGAAGTGAGGTAGCTGTCGATAGGGCGGTGGTGCTCATTCCACGGGCTTACCACCACATGGCCGAGCTGTAAATAACCGTCCTGCGTCAGCGTGCCATCGGCAAGCGGATGCCCTTTGCGCACCGCGACCACATAATCATCGGTAAACAGTTCCAGCGAGGCCAGTCCGTGGCGCGGCTGCATTTTTCCCTCTTCAAAGCCCACGGCAAAATTCACCCGCCCGGCCAGCAGATCGTCCAGCGCATCGTATTCGCGAGAATAGACAATTTTGGTGCGGATCCCCGGGGCGACGGTTTGTAGATGAGCCACAAGCGCTGGGAAAAAAACGGCGGCGGTATAGTCGGTGGCGGCGAAGGTAAACGTCTGGCTGCTGGTGGTGGGATTAAACAGATCAACCTGACCGAGCTCGCCGTTCAGCGCATAGAGCGCACTGGAGATTGCCGGAAACAGTGCGTCGGCGCGCGGCGACGGCTGCATTTGGCTGCCCTGGCGAATAAACAGCGGATCGTTAAGTGAACTGCGCAGGCGGGCGAGGGCGTGGCTAAAAGCCGACGGGCTCATCGCTAATTCGTTGGCGGCTTCCATCACGCTTCGGTGGCGGTACAGTGCGTCAAAGGCCAGCAGCAGGTTCAGATCCAGCAGACGTAAATTTTGATGCATGATATTCATTTTTACCGTGAAAAGAATGCAGCATATTCATATCACTCAGGCGCTAAAATAGCGACCATCATCTGTTTATGCCCATGGGAGGCATTGTGTCACACGCTATTTTTCGCCAGGCGACACCGTCTGATATTGATCGTTGCTTTGACATTGAGTCAACCGCCTATCCTGCCGATGAAGCGGCAACGCGCGAGAAAATCGCCTTGCGCATCAAGAATTATCCGCAGGGCTTTTTATGCATGGAGGACAACGGCGCGATCATCGGTTTTATCAACGCCGGTTGCGCCTGGGAGGTGGCCATGTCGGACGAGGATTTTAAGGAACTCATCGGCCACGATCCCGCCGCCCCTAATGCGGTCATTATGTCGGTGGTGCTGCATCCGGACTATCAAGGAAAAGGGCTATCGACGCAAATGATGCAAGCGTTTATCGGCCATATGCGGCAACAGGGAAAAATCGCGATTTACCTGATGTGTAAATCTCAGTATCTGGAGATGTACAAACACTTCGGTTATCAATTTATTAAGCGATCGGATTCCACCCACGGCGGCGAAGTGTGGTTTGAAATGATGCAGCGACTGTAGGCGCCAGCGGCGCATTGAAAGCGTTTCCTTCACGCACCCGGTGGCGACGAGGAGAAAAGGGCAGGAACAAGCTGCCCTTTTCTCCTAAAATTCGTGTAGTATGTGCGGTCACAATTCTGGGTGGACGGCCTGCGTGACCTTAAAACGCCGCTGTTTGCCTGCTTATGCAGCCCGGTGCCTATTTCCCGCGCTGCTGATGAAGTCTCTAAGACGCCTGTGAAGGCGACACCTGAAGGAAGCTCAATGAGCGATAAAAGCGAAAAACTGCAAAAAGTGCTGGCGCGCGCCGGCCACGGCTCCCGTCGTGAAATTGAAACGATTATTGAAGCGGGCCGCGTGAGCGTCGACGGCAAAATCGCCAAGCTGGGCGATCGTGTTGAAGTGATCCCCGGTCTCAAAATTCGTATCGACGGACATCTGATCTCCGTTAAAGAATCCGTAGAACAAATCTGCCGCGTTCTGGCGTACTACAAGCCGGAAGGTGAACTCTGTACGCGTAACGATCCGGAAGGGCGTCCAACCGTGTTCGATCGTCTGCCGAAACTGCGCGGCGCGCGTTGGATTGCCGTCGGTCGTCTGGACGTCAATACCTGTGGCCTGCTGCTGTTCACCACCGACGGTGAGCTGGCAAACCGCCTGATGCACCCAAGCCGTGAAGTGGAACGTGAATACGCGGTGCGCGTATTTGGCGAAGTGGACGACAATAAAGTGCGTCAACTGTCGCGCGGCGTACAGCTCGAAGATGGCCCTGCGGCATTTAAAACCATCAAATTTAGCGGCGGCGAAGGCATTAACCAGTGGTACAACGTGACCCTGACCGAAGGCCGTAACCGTGAAGTGCGTCGTCTGTGGGAAGCGGTTGGCGTGCAGGTGAGCCGTCTGATCCGCGTTCGCTATGGCGATATTCAGCTGCCAAAAGGCCTGCCACGCGGTGGCTGGACTGAGCTGGATCTGGCGCAAACCAACTACCTGCGTAAGTTGGTCGAGCTGCCGGCAGAAACCACCTCGAAAGTGGCGGTGGAAAAAGATCGTCGTCGTATGAAGGCGAACCAGATCCGTCGTGCGGTAAAACGCCATACCACCACCGGGACCGGTGCGGGTAATAACAGCAATCGTCGTTCCAGCACCCGCAACAGCGGTAAAGCGTAATGACGTGGCTTCCGGCGGGCTCCCGCCGGAAGCTGATTTCGAATAACAACGCCTTTCTCCTGTGATTTAATTCACACTTCCGTATAAAGACAAAAAACGGGAATTCCCCGGACAAATAACGCAAAGTGATAAATTAACCCACGCCATATACTGTTGCCACAGATTACGCAAAAGGTAGCCCGAAATGGACACAACAAAAAAACTCTCGGCAAGCTATGTGGTTATCGGTGTCAAAGAAAAAATAGGTTATGGTTTTGGTGATTTAGCCTCTAACTTGTCCTTCGGATTTGTTTCATTATTTCTCTTATTCTTCTATACCAATATTTATGGCATCAGTGCGGTGCAGGCCAGCCTGATATTTGTTATCGCCCGCGTGATTGATGCCATATTTAATATTCTGATTGGTTTTGCGATTGATAAAACCCACAGCCGACACGGTAAGCTGCGCCCATGGTTATTATACGGTTCGATTCCACTGGGTTTCCTGACGGTGCTGTGCTTTGTGCCATTCGGCGGCGAGGCAAAGTTCATCTTTGCCCTGGTGTCCTACACGATTTACTGCCTCGCCTATACGGCGGTAAACACGCCATATTCGGCGTTAACTAACCGCCTGACGCAGCATGAAGCCTCGCGTTCATCGCTGTCGGTCTATCGCTTTGTGCTGGCAATCGTCGGCTATCTTATCGTATCGACCAGCGCAGATTTACTGATCTCGCCGTTTAACGATAAACAGTTGGGCTACGTCTTTGCCGTCTCCTGCTTCGCGATGCTAGCCACTTTCCTATTCCTCGCCTGTTTTGGCATGACCAAAGAGCGCGTTGGGGCGGAGGAGGATGTCCCGGCTCCGACGCTGCGAGAAATGCTGCGCGCGGTGACGGGGAATGGGCCGCTGATTAATTTGTCGCTGTTCACCGTCTTTTTCTACATCGCCTATACCGTGTGGATGGCAATTGCCATCTACTTTATTAAATATATTATTGGTGATGAAGGATTTACCGCCACGTTCTTTATGATTCAATCGGCTGCCTATATTTTCGGAACCGTTATCTCCGAAAAAGTTATTGCCATTATGGGCAAGAAAAAAATGACGTTGGTGGCGCTGCTCATTGGCGTGCTCGGCGTATTAATGCAGTATTTTGTGGCTGGCGATAATATCTGGCTGATAATGAGCGGCGTGTGCCTGTTCAGTATTACCTTGGGGATGGGATTTGTCGCGATGTGGTCAATGATTGCGGATACCGTGGAATATGCGGAGTGGCATCACGGCGTGCGTTCAGAAGGAGCCATCTACGGATTCTTTAACTTCATCACTAAAATAGCGATGGCCATCGGTGGCGGCTGCGCCGGATGGATGCTCGATTACTATCACTATGATGCCGGCAATGTCAGCGCCAGCGCGCTCGGTGGTATCAATATTTTAATGACGCTGTTCCCCGGCGCGATGTTTGCCCTTGGCGCTATCTTTGTCGCCGCCTATACGCTGGATGAAAAAACCTACCGCGACATTGTGCAAAAAATCAGCCTGCGTAAACAAAACGCGCTTTAACCTCAGGGAGTCGAGATATGAATCGTGATGTTAACCACCTTATCGCCGCGATGAGCGCGCAAGAAAAAGTCGAACTGCTCACCGGCAGCGGCCTATGGCGTACCGCGAATCTGCCGCAGCACGGCATTAGCGATATCGTGATGACCGATGGCACCTACGGCGTGCGCTACAGCAGTGCGCAAATTGACGGCCGCGAAAAGTGGAGTATGGATGACTTCATTTCGGTGATAACCCAGACTGCGGATCGGGCAAATGCCGAGGAGTCTGCGGAGAAAGGCGGAACCGAAGCGCTGTTTAGCGCCTCGCTGCCGGCAACCTGTTTCCCGAATGGCTCAAGTCTTGCGTGTAGCTGGGACGTGGAGTTGGTCTATCAGATGGGGCAGGCGCTGGGGCGCGAATGCCAGCATATGGGGGTTGGCATTCTGCTGGGGCCGGGGATTAACATTCGCCGTACGCCGCTCGCCGGTCGCGGCTATGAATACTATGCCGAAGATCCGGTGGTGAGCGGTGACATCGCCGCCGCGCTGATTAATGGATTACAGGACGAGGGCGTTGGCGCCAGCCTGAAGCATTTTGCAGCGAATAACTCGGAATATCGCCGTACTGAGATGGACTCCATTATTGAAGAACGCGCGCTGCGCGAAATCTATCTGGCCGGTTTCCAGCGGGCGATCGCCAAATCCCAGCCGTGGACGGTAATGTCTTCATACAACCGACTGAACGGCGTGCAAACCTCGCAGGATCCGTTCCTGCTCACTCAGGTGCTGCGCGATGAATGGGGCTACGACGGTCTGGTGATGTCCGACTGGTACGGGATTAAAGATCGTCCGGCTTCGTTAATGGCGGGAAATGACCTGGCAATGCCGGAAACGCGTCGCGATAAACAGACGTTGCTGGCCGCCATTGAGAGCGGTGAGGTACCGATGGCGGTGGTTGACCGCGCCTGTCGCCGTATGCTGGCGCTGCTGGACAAAGTACAGCGTCATCGCCGCCCGAATGCCCAAGCTGACTTCCCGGCACATCATGCGCTTTCGCAACAATTGGCCGCAGAATCCATTGTATTACTCAAAAATGACGACGACCTGTTGCCGCTGCGCCCGGAAAAAACACGCCGGATCGCGGTACTTGGAAAACCGGCGCAGGAACCGGTTATTCAGGGTTCGGGCTGTGCGACCACGGTGCCGTACCTGCTCGATAGGCCACTGGATGAAATCTTTGATCTTGCTGGTGATGATTTCACCGTCAGCTGGGCGGAAGGCACCCCGGACGATTTCCACTGTGATGAGCAGGCGCTGGCGCATGCCCGCGCGGTGGCTGAAGATGCCGATGTGGCGGTGATTTTTGTCAGCACCGCAGTGGGGGAAGATGGCGAAAATGGCGATCGTCAGGACCTGAATATTCTGCCGGTGCACGAGCGCTTGATCCGCGAAGTCGCCGCCGTTCAGCCCAACGTAGTGGTGGTGCTGGCGAATAGCGATGCGGTGGTGATGCCGTGGCTGGGCGAATGTAAAGCGCTGCTGGAGACTTTCTTTGCCGGGCAGGGCATGGGCCGGGCGGTAGCGGAAATTCTGTTTGGCCACCGCAACCCGTGCGGCAAACTAACGGTGACGGTGCCGAATTCGCTGGAAGAAACTCCGGCCTGGTTAAACTATCCGGGCGAAAACCTGCGTCATCATTACGGTGAGGGACTGTTTGTCGGCTATCGTTACTACGATAAACGCCGCCTGACGCCGCAGTTCCCGTTTGGTTTTGGTCTCAGCTATACCCAGTTTAGCTATGCCAATCTGCAAACATCGGCTGCGCGAATCGGTGAAAACGACGCTCTGACGGTGACGTTTGATGTGACCAACAGCGGCCCGCGCGATGGCAAAGAGATCGTTCAGCTTTACGTGAGCGCGCCTGATGGCGAACTGATCCGTGAAGTGCAGGCGCTGAAAGCCTTTACCAAAGTCGCGCTAGCGGCCGGCGAAACTCGTCAGGTGAACCTGACGCTGCCGGTAGCCGATCTGGCGTGCTACCATCCTGGGCTTGCTGATTGGGTGATCACGCCGGGCCAGTGGCAGATTCATGTTGGGCGCTCTTCCCGCGACCTGCCGCTGCATGCTGAAGTTTACGTTGATTGTCCGGTGCGCTATGTTCCGCTGCGCGATGACAATTCACTTCAGCAGCTGATTCAGCAACCGGAAGCTTTCGCCCGCGTGGTGGCGATGATTGCGCAGAAAAGCCCGCTGGCGCCGGAGCAGATCCGTGAGAAGCTGATCCGTCTGGCACCTGATATGTTCTGCGGTCTTTTCATTGCGTTGACGGAGTTTCTGGCGCTGGATATTGAAAAGGATGAACTTAACGCGGTACTGTCCGGTCGGCAATAACGGTTAATTACAGGAGAACGCACGTGTTTCCTTTTTCAGTGACTCACTCGCGCCCTTCGGCGCAAACCGGAGCGCATACGGTTAGCTGTGGCAGCGGTTATGAGCTGATCGCGTTTGATGCCGAGAAGCTGAACGTGTTTGCCGCTGAGGTGCGCTATTGTGAGCCTCACTGGCACCCGGCGCCGGAGCTGATCACGGTGCTGAGCGGGCGTTTTTCTATTGCCGTGGGCCAGCAAAGCGTGGAGCTAGCGGCGGGTGAGATGCTCTATATCAACGCTGAAGAAGTGCATTCTCTCAATGCGGAAGCGCCGGGAAGCCAACTGCTGACCGTGCAGTTCTCACCGGGGCTTTTTGATGAACTGCATCCGGCACCGTCTTTGCAGTGGCGAACTCACGCTCAACTTCCAGCCGATGGCGACCGCCATGTCCGGCAGCGGCTGACATCACTCCTGGAACAGCTTATCGACAACCGTGCGCCGTTTCAGCGGATTGCGGCGATATACATGCTGTTGGATGCTTTAGTCACTGCCGGTACACCGACGCAGCGTGCGGAAAGCTCGCTGCGCGAAGAGGCAATGATCAAAGAAGGCATCGACTTTATTAATCAGCATTTTGACCAACCGCTAACCTTAAGCGACGTCGCCAGCCATACCGGCATGAGCTATTCGTGGTTTTCACGGTTATTTAAAAAGGTCAGCCGGCATAATTTTAAAGAGTACCTGACGCTGGTGCGGCTCAATAAAGCCCGCACCTTGCTGCGCGATACCCGCACGCCCATCACCGAGATTAGCCATAGCTGCGGCTTTCAGGAGCATAAAGCCCTGATTGCCGCCTTTAACAAATATTGTGGACTGACGCCGACCGAATACCGCAAGCGCTTTATTTCGCGGCAAAACGTGATTGAGAGCGAGCTGGCGCTGGGGGAGGACTGTCTGTGCCTGCCGCTCAACCATGCGCTGCTCGAGAGGCTAGCGCTTAGTAATCAATCCCAATCTGCGCCTTAATGCCGGCTTCAAAGGCGTGCTTGACGGGGCGAAGTTCGCTTACCGTATCGGCATACTCAAGAATATCCCGATGACAACCGCGCCCGGTGATAATCACCGTTTGATGCTGCGGACGGTTTTTCAGCGCCGTGAGTACCGCGTCTAAGGGCAGATAGTCATAGGCCACCATATAGGTCAACTCGTCGAGCACTACCATATCGAGCGTCTCATCTGCGAGCATCCTTTTGGCGTGTTCCCAGACCGCCAGACAGGCTTCGGTGTCGCTCTCCCGGTTTTGCGTGTCCCAGGTAAAACCGGTGGCCATCACCTGAAATTCGACACCGAGGGGCTCAAGTAAATTCCGTTCGCCGTTAGGCCAGGTCCCCTTGATAAACTGAATCACGCCGACGTTGTGGCCATGGCCGACGGCGCGAGTCGCGGTACCAAACGCGGCGGTGGTTTTTCCTTTACCGTTGCCGGTAAACACAATCACGATCCCACGGGTGTCCTGAGCTGCGGCGACGCGAGCTTCGACGCGCTCTTTCACGCGCTGCTGGCGCTCACGATAACGTTCATCACTCATTCTGCAATTCCTGGTTTACGCCCGGGTTGGGCATCAAAAGTCATACCGGTTTTCCGGCGGCTATCATCGCCCATTAACCACAGATAGAGCGGCATAATATCGGCTGGGGTTTTCAGCTTTAGCGCATCTTCCGTTGGGAACGCGCTGGCGCGCATTTTGGTGCGTGTACCGCCAGGATTGATGCAGTTCACTCGCAAATGACGGTTTTTATACTCTTCTGCTAAAACCTGCATCATGCCTTCAGTGGCAAATTTCGACACCGCATAGGCGCCCCAATTTGCCCGTCCTTCGCGGCCCACGCTGGAGGAGGTAAACACCAGCGAACCGGATTCAGATTTCAGCAGCAGCGGCAGCAGGGCCTGAGTCAGCATAAAGGTGCCATTGACGTTCACCTGCATGACCTTTTGCCAGACATCAGGATCCTGTTCCGCCATCGGCACCACGTCGCCGAGCAGCCCGGCGTTGTGCAGCACGCCGTCGAGGCGCGGGTAATGGAGAGCGAGCTGTTGTGCCAGCTTCTGGCACTCCTGCGCTGTGCAGGTCAGGAGGTCGAGCGTGTACCAGCGGGCGGGAATCGCACCGGCCTGATTGATTTCATCGGCAACAGCGCGAAGTTTTTCGTCGCTGCGGCCCAGTAGAATGACGCTGGCGCCGTGGCGCGCGTAGGTTAAGGCGGCTTCCTGACCGATGCCATCGCTGGCGCCGGTCACCAGGATGATACGATTCTGCAACAGGTCAAGCTGGGGTTGATAATGCACGGTGACTCCTCATGGCCTCTGGCAGCCATATTCTATGTACTTTTCATGGCTTTTGGGCTTTATGCCTGAATATCCGCGCCATTTCAATCGGCGAGCAGGAGAGACCGCGCGGAATTAACAATTTGCAATGATTTCATCAGCAAAAAAGTAAACTGGAAGCCGTCACGAGGACGGATACTGCAGTCGAGACGTGCTGGGCGCGGTGTTGTACACTTAGCGGCAGATTCTGTGATTTTTGTACAAGGTGGATGTGTGGAATTACTTTTTCAATATGGTCTGTTTCTGGCGAAAATCGTTACGGTTGTCGTCGCCATTGCCGTGATTGCGGTGCTGATTATCAATCTGACCCAGCGTAAGCGTCAGCGCGGTGAGCTGAGAATTACCAATCTCAGCGAACAACACAAGGAGATGCAGGAAGATTTAGCGGTAGCCTTGCTTGATGGGCCACAGCAGAAGCTGTGGCATAAAGCGCAAAAGAAGAAGCTGAAGCTGGAAGCGAAAGCCGCAAAAGCCAAAGCGAAGCAGGGCGAGATCGATGCGAGTCACAAACCGCGCGTGTGGGTGATTGATTTTAAAGGCAGTATGGATGCGCATGAGGTCTCCTCGTTGCGCGAAGAGATCACCGCAGTGCTGACCGTCGCTACTCCGCAGGATCAGGTGGTCGTGCGTCTGGAAAGTCCCGGCGGCGTGGTGCACGGATACGGACTGGCGGCGTCGCAGCTTCAGCGTATTCGCGACAAGCAAATACCATTAACGGTTGCCGTCGATAAAGTGGCTGCCAGCGGCGGTTACATGATGGCCTGCGTGGCGAATAAAATTGTCGCTGCACCGTTTGCAATCCTCGGATCGATTGGCGTGGTTGCGCAGATCCCGAACCTGAACCGTTTTCTGAAAAATAAAGATATTGATATCGAACTGCATACCGCCGGGCAGTACAAACGTACCCTAACGCTGCTGGGTGAAAACACCGATGAGGGGCGGCAGAAGTTTCGCGAAGAGCTGAACGAAACGCATCATTTATTTAAAGATTTCGTTAAAGAGATGCGCCCATCGCTGGATATTGACCAGGTGGCAACCGGTGAACACTGGTATGGCTCTCAGGCGCAGGAGAAGGGGCTGGTTGACGAAGTGGGCACCAGTGATGAACTGCTGCTGGGGCTGATGGAAGGCCGCGATGTGATCAGCGTGCGCTTTATGCAGCGCAAGAAAATGATGGACCGCTTTACCGGCAGCGCTGCGGAAAGCGCCGATAATCTGATGATGCGCTGGTGGCAGCGTGGGCAAAAGCCACTGCTGTAATTCATCTTTTGTTATAAAAAGAAAGCCCGGTAAACGTGCGTTTGCCGGGCTATTTTGACCGCGCTCAGATGGCGCCTAACGGTCAGTCAACCAGGTGATATTTTTCAGACAACTGGTGGGCAAGATACTTGAACATATTAAATACCGCCGTGCTTTTCGGCGTCGGCAGTCCCTGTTCATCGAGGTAATATTCACCGCTGAATACCAGCACGCCGTTGCGCTGTTCTACGCCAGTGGCTTCAATTCCCGCTAAAGTATCTTCATGCTCACGAATGAGTCGGTTTGCTTCAATAAGCAAAGTCTGACGATCGATTGGTTGGCTAGTATTTGACATATTCAACTCCTCAAATTTGCGGCCCTAGTTTACGCCGGGTGTTGATTTCGGGCAAATTTTCCCGACATTTACCAGGGGCAATGATTTTACCTCAGAGTTGGCATGAATGGTGTTTGCATGCTAATAAAGTTGCGTAACGAATTTTATCAGGTACAGTGTGACGCTTTCGGCGATCTGGCAACAGATTTGCT
>PPYF01470068.1_pt1 | contig 14971 bp, 10 predicted proteins | sample 1559871 | NCBI WGS metagenome assembly PPYF01 (sample SAMN08240021, study PRJNA423297) | Human gut metagenome, whole genome shotgun sequencing project. | reverse complement strand
AAGGGGCGTTAGCTCATCTGGCTAGAGCGTAACACTGGCAGTGTTAAGGTGATCGGTTCGAGTCCGATACGCTCCACAACAATCCAATCGAGGGGACTTTATTTAGTCCCCCTTCTTTTTTTAACAACTATCCTATATCTTAATTTTTTCGGTTCTCGGAAAGAAAAAATTCCTCTCCCAAACACCCGAATCCCTCATATTTTCGGTATTATAATCGTATTTTCACTTGAGCAGCCATACTTTCAAAAAGACATTGAATACCTACAAATAGGTATTTTAATGACATTTTATAATAAAAACATAAACAAGAAGTATTATATATTAAGATTTTTATATTATTTTGCGCCACGTAATACTATTATAGAAATGAATCACATAACGGATAAAGAATTAGTAAGTTTATTCAGTACGGATAAAGAAAGGGCTTTTAACCTTTTCTTTCAACGTTACTATATCCGTTTATGTATGTATGCAGTACAGATCACAGATGACTTTTCCGAATCGGAAGACATCGTTCAAAGCTTTTTTGTTTCATTCTGGGAAAAGAAGCTCTATAAAACCATCACTGACAATCTGAAAGGATATGCCTATCTCTGTATTCGTAATGCATCATTGAAGTTCATCGAAAAACGAGAAAAAATAAACTCCAACGATATTCTTCTGAACGAAGAAGAATATCTCTATATATGTGAGAGTCTTGAAAAAAATGAACGTGAACAAAAAGAAAAGGAGTTGGAAAAAGCTTTAGCAGCATTGCCCGAACAAGAAAAGAGGGCGCTCTATGGCATCGTTATTGAAAACAAAAGCTATAAAGTGGTAGCTAATGAATTACATATCAGTGTAAACACATTAAAAACTTATCTTGCCAGAGCAATGAAAAAACTGCGCAAAAACGAGAAATTACTTCTAGTATCTCTATTCTTGATAAACCTATCATAATTCTTCCAAGAAAAAAAGTCTCTCGTTTCTGACACCCATTTTACACAATTCCGGATCATATAATAAAACGAGAGAAAAAGATGAATCAAGAAGATAATAATAAGACTGAAAAAAATCTGATTACCTTGCTCAACTGGTACCGGTTGAAACGGGTAAATGAATTTGCGGCACAATGTGACGAGACACAAGCATGGGAATCAATCCAGCAACGCATCCGCCACCGTAAACGGATACGTATGTACACCTATTGGAGTAGCACCGCCGCTGCTTGCTTATTAATAGCAGCTTTCAGTTTTTACACACTCACAGAATATGAACAATCCCTATTTACACACAGAGGAGAGCAGAAAGCAACCCTGTTTGTTAATAATGGAGAGTCCTACAACCTACTTTCGCAAGATAAATCCATTTTCAATGCAAATGGTATGCAGGTTGCACAAAATACGGAAAAAGAACTAAGATACGATACTCAAGCAAATATAGAAAAAAATACAGGGAAGCATATTTTAAATGTACCCAGAGGAGGAGAATATAAACTTGTACTTTCAGACGGTACACGTGTGCACGCTAATGCCGAAAGCCGACTCACTTATCCCGTTTCTTTTACCGGAAGTAAAAGAGAAGTTTATCTCACAGGAGAAGCTCTCTTCGAAGTTGCCAAAGATACACTCCATCCTTTTATTGTACACACCCCTTACGGTATAGTAGAGGTAGTAGGGACACGGTTTAACGTAAATACTTATGAAAAGAACCAGACTACCGTTACTTTGGAAGAAGGAGCAGTAAAAGTGTATTGCGAGGATAAAAAAGAGAAAGAGCAGAAGTCTCTTTCGCCCGGTGAGCAAGCTATCATACAATCAAAAACGATTAATACACAGCCTGTTCAGGTACAAGAGTATACTTCTTGGGCAAATGGTGTATATGAATATACTGATACATCTTTGGAAACCATCGTGCAACAACTTTCGCGCTGGTATAATGTCAATATGACTTTCACCAACCCACAACTACGCGAACGGAAGTTTGCCGGAGTTATCTTCCGCGACCAGCCATTACAGAAAGCGGTAGACATCTTGTCCAAAGTATCTAATGTGTACTTCAGACAAAAAGGAAATATTATTGAGATAACAGAGAATCGTCCTCAATATTAAACTGGAAAAAGCGTTATTCAAATATGAAAAAACATCTTCTAATCCGGATGATGCAAACAGTAGTCATTATCCTGTTTGCCACCAGTGTATCGGCACAAAATCAAAACGTGGTCATATCAGCCAGGAATATCCCGGTACGTACAGCGTTGACCCAAATTCGTCAAGCTACGAATGTGCATTTTGTTTATGAAGAAAAAAGCATCAATAGTCAGCAGACCGTTACTCTCAATTACCCGCAAGGAACATCATTGAGCACTCTACTCAACAGCCTTTGCAGACAGATAGGATTGACGTATGAAATCAATGATTCTATCGTCCTACTATACCCGGCCTCCAAACAAACTACGCCCCATGACATTCATATCCTTCTATTAGAAAGAGGAAATAAACAACCGCTACCAATGGCCACCTGTGTCCTCAATCCGTTGGGAGCTTATGCCGCAACTGACATGGAGGGAAAAGCAGTACTAAAGAATATCCCTACAGGAAAATACATATTAAACATTTCGTATGTAGGCTTCGAGACTGTACAGCGTGAGATTAATGTCGAACAAAATCTGGATCTGACTATCCGCATGACTCCCACTTCGCTGGCTCTGAAAGAGGTAGTAGTGGTAGCAAGGCAAAACGTAGCCGGAGAATCTACCAGTTCTATCATAGGCAGACAAGCAATAGACCATTTACAGGCTATGAGCCTTGACGACGTAATGCAACTTATACCGGGACACTTAATGAAAAATACAGATTTAACATCCCGTTCCAACGTACAACTCCGTACTCTTGTAAACAATAACACCAATGCATTCGGATCAAGCATCATCATGGATGGAGTTCCCATGTCCAACAACGGTACACTGTCACAAGGAGGATTCTCAAGTACCGCATTTGTCGGAACAGACTTACGCCAAATCAGTGCAGACGATATTGAATCTGTAGAAGTCATCCGTGGTATTCCTTCGGCCGAATATGGTGATTTAACCTCCGGTCTTGTAGTTGTTCATTCCAAAATCGGACAAACTCCCTGGCAAATCAAAGGAAAAATTAACCCCGGAACAATGAATTACTCACTTGGTAAAGGTTTACGTTTAAACAAAGATGCCGGTATCCTAAATTTCAATCTAGACTATGCACAAGCATGGGGAGACCCGCGTCAGAAAACAAAGTCATTCGACCGCTATACCTTTAGTTTAGGATACAGCAAAGATATTTCACGTATCTGGCATACAGACACAAAGGTACGTTATATGATGGGCAAAGACTGGAATGGAAAAGATCCGGATGCCATCGACGACGGTACTTTCCAAAAGAATCTCAACCAACTGTTTTCACTAAGTCATAACGGAAAAATATCAATTAATAAACCTTTTTCACGTACTATTAATTACACACTGGGGGTCAGCTATACTCAAACAGAAATGGAGAAGAGTTCCATTGTAACCAATTCATCCGGGTTACTGCCGATACTTACTGCCACAGAAACAGGATATTATAATGTGCCTTTCGAACAAAGTTCATATCAGGCAAGTGGAGGTTCTCTTAGCCGCCCCGGAAATGTATATGCTAAAATCAGCAATACATTTTTCGTAAAATCAAAGAAGACATACCAAAACTTTAAAATGGGAGTAGAATACCATTACGATTGGAATAATGCCCGCGGATATTATAATGATGACGACCGCTACCCGTTGCAACCCAACAGTAACGGACGTCCCCGTCCTTTCTCCGACATTCCGGGTATTCATAAGATGGCTGCTTACATTGAAGATAACTTCCGCTGGGAAATATCAGAAAACAGATTTCTGAAAATACAGTTAGGCGGGCGTTTCACAACTTTACAGCCGTGGTCGGATGAAGCAACTTTTTCTTTCTCGCCCCGTGTGAACGCTTCGTTCTCTGTCAACAAATGGCTGAATATTCGTGGAGGTTTTGGTCTTAATTCCAAGACTCCGGGACTGGATTATCTCTACCCCGACAAAAAGTACATTGACCGTGTAGCCGCCAATTATATGCCTCAAGATGACAAAACCGGACAAATATTGATGTACCACACACAAGTATATAATGTACAACGAACCAAAGGCTTAAAAAATGCTACCAACCGCAAATGGGAGGCTGGATTCGATATCAAATTGTCAGACAAACATAAATTAAGCATCATCGGTTATCACGATAAAACCGCCAACGGATTCGGATCGGCCACTGAATACTTTACGTATACAGCCAATTACTACTCTGCGGAAAAAGGATTGATTATCACTCCGGGACAAGCCACAAAAATAGACTGGAATAATCCTGAACGGCAAGACATTGTATTTAGTACCACTGGTAAAATCGGAAATACAAATGTCTCTATTAATAAAGGTATAGAAATGGATTTTGACCTGGGAGAAATTCCGGCAATACACACTTCATTCTATTTGTCAGGAGCATACATGGAGTCCAAGACTTACTCCAAAGACATAAACAGTAGTAATCCTTCTGACCTGCCTACAGAATATACAATAGCCAATACAACTCCATTCAAGATTGTATATCCATCAGGACTCACCAACAACGTATACCGCCGTTTTATGAACAACCTGCGAATTGTGACCAATATTCCGGCGCTGCGTATGGTAGCTTCCTTCTCAACACAAGCCATCTGGTACAACTATACCAAGAGCAACAATCCACCAATGGATCCCATCGGATGGTTCGATACAGATCTCTCCTATCATGAGATAACAGCAGATATGTTGGCAGACGAGAATTATAAGATAAAAGGGGTGTCATTAAAAAGCCAACGCAAGAACCCCAAAGACAATGTGCCGAGCAAAGCACCCATCACCTGGTTAATGTCGGGACGTCTCACCAAGGAGTTAGGCAATATAGGCGGCATTTCATTCTATGCCAACAATATACTCTTTTACGAACCTTTTCTCAAAAACTCTACCTCCAACACGCTGGTACAACGTAACACAGGTAGTTTCAGTTTTGGTGTTGAATTATTCTTTAATTTATAAATCACAATATGAATAGAACTATTTCTTTTATCACTAAAATGATGTTTGCAGCTGCCACAGTTATTACGGCTGCATGTTCCTCTGATGACAATGCCACACAGGCATTGACCGTACAAGTGAAAGTATCCATGCCCGAAGGGTTCAAGTCTGACGTACAATATGCAGATCACACTGTAACAATGGGTAAATACACTGCCACTACAAACGAAAAAGGTATAGCCACTTTTGAAGGAGTGATTCCCGATTTGTATGATATCTCTACTTCCTGTGAAATCACTGCTGAAGAATACGCCGAAATGACCGGTAATGAAACACAAAATGAGAATTATGTGATATCCGGCAGTCTATTGAAATATACTGTCGGTTCGTCAACAACCATTGAACTTCAAACCAGTATTTCAGCAAAACAATCCCTCATCATCAGTAAAGTTTATTATGCAGGGACAAAAGATAGCAGTAATAAAAATTATATGGCAGGAAAGTACATTGAGTTCTTTAATAATTCAGACGAGGCAGTTGATATAGCCGGACTTTATTTTGGACTGGTAGAATCAGAAAGCACTCCTGCATACACCCTTGGTTCCACACCGGAATATATTTATCTAAAACAGATCTACCGTTTCCCCTCTAATGGAGTCACAAAAGTTGAACCGGGAGCCTCGATAATCGTAGCCAATAGTGCTATCGACCATGCAGCAAATAATGAAGTGGATTTATCTAAAGCTGACTTCGAGGCTAAAGATACGCAAGGAAAAACAACCAACAATCCGGCAACCCCGGCTGTAAAACTGATATATTCTACATTTCCCACAATTAGCAATATGAACCTGGTACAAAGCGGTCCATGTTCAGTTGTGCTGTTCAGTACAGATGAAAACGTATCTTCATGGGAAACTGTATACGTCGACGGTAAGGACAAAGGAAATAAATTTGTCAAAACCCCGGTAAAATACATAATGGACGGTATCGAATGTTTGAAAAACAAAAGTACGGGAGTAGATAAAAACACCAAACGTCTCTACAACTACATTGACGCAGGCTATCAAAACACGGAAGCTATATCCGGATATACCGGAGAAGTAATCTACCGCAAAATAGCCAAAACAGAAAACGGACGTACCATTCTTGCGGATACCAATAACAGCAGTAATGATTTTGCCGTATCTACTGAAATCAAACCGAGGGAATATAAATAATAAAAAATAAAAGAGACTGTGCACAAAAAATACATATTCTTATGGCACAGCCTCTTCCAACTATTCACGAAATAATTAAACCTATTCAGAAATGATGATGAACCATCGATATATACTCTTTGCCGGTCTGATGGTAACAGCACTGTGCATACATGCCCAAGATGCCACATTACAGACAAAAGAAAAATACGAGTACGCCGATGCTACCCAGTTATGGAGACGTACCCTGAATCCCGCCGGACTTTCTCTGGATACGCTGACCAATCGGGGAATCAGTTATTTCGAGTTCTCTCATCAACAAGGCACCCACTATCAGGTTCAAGACGGGGATGAACAAAACAAATTATTGTTCACTTCAGAACGATACCAGAAAATAGGAAAACACCTCTACGGTTACGGACGTTTCACCTTCGATATGGGACGTCAATTCAACCGTTCATGGAGCGACGTACTACGTAGCCACCATTCCAATCCATATTTTTCGGGAAGTTCTATCAAAGGAAAGTACGACTTCCAAAACTTCGATCTCTCGGCAGCATTGGCTACTTTGCCTATCAAAAACTTTACTTTCGGTGCACGGTTGGACTATAAAGTAGGAGACCTTTCCCGACTGAAAGACCCGCGTTCACGTACTAACCTGGCAGACTACCAACTGACTCCTGCCGTTACCTACACGTGGAATAAACATTCATTGGGACTTAGCGGATATTATCATCGCAGAAAGGAAAAAATCCCCAACATCACTACCGTCCAAACTGATCCGAACCTAAAATACTACACTTTCACAGGAATGGAAAATGCAGACGGCACTACGGGTGGTTATTCCGGTTTCGAACGTGAATTCGTCAACCATGAATTTGGCGGTGAGTTATCTTATCAATATAAAAACGAACGTATACAGACGCTTACCACTCTGTCTTATGCCAAAGGCAACGAGGACGTATGGGGAGATATCAAATATTCACCAGGAAAGTACCACACTACAACTTACAAACTACTTTCTATGAACCGTATTAAATCCGGACGGACAGAGCATATCATCGACATTGACATTCGTTATCAGACAGGAAAAGCCGACGAATACCGCCAAGAGAAAATAATAGAAAAAGATCCGGTAACAGGTATCGAATCCTCTTATTGGAACACACTTCTCACTTATGACGAACGTTATACGGTTGATTTACTCAATGCCGACCTGCACTACCGTCTATTATGGAGCAATCATCGTACCGGAGAAACTACGGCTTACGCAGGTACACGAGCATGTTTTCAGTCGGTAGAAGATCAATACAATCTCCCCTCTTCATCGCTTACAGCCCGCCAAGCAACGATCTGCATGGAGGGTGGATATTCATTCCTGCGTAAAAACAACCGTTCATTATGGATAGAGGCAGAAGCCGGTTATCACCTCTCATTATCATCGGACCTGTCACTAAACGATCCGTCCACTGAATATGCGCAAAACGTGCTTTTACCGGATATGACTTATTATGGAGCATCGTATGCACACGGAAAACTTCAAATACAATATCAAATGCCTGTAACAATAAAGAAGCATACCAATGTATGGTTCGTCAAAGCCATGGGAACGTATTTGAAAACCGACAAAAAAACTGATTCTAAAATGTTCGGAATAAGCCTCGGACTCTATCACTAATTTCTCCTACTCCACAAAAACCAACAAGATAAATTACACCAATCATGATGAGAATTGCCAACAACAAGCTCTGGTTACTATCCCTGCTGCTCTTTCCAACCCTTCTTTTTGGGAACTCCACTCCCATGTTTCACATCCGGCAAAATGCCAAAGGGTGTTTCGTAGAAATACCTAAACGGCTGATAAACCGGGATTTCCTGCTAGCAGCCCGTGTGATGACCGTCAGTTCTCCCAACAACAAAGTAAAGCTATATGCAGGCCAGCGACTTTATGATCCGGTATGGATACGTTTGAAATATGACAAAGAACAGTTGTATCTCCTACGTCCCGACTCCAAAAGTTTATGTGAGGATACCACTTATATTTCTTATGTAGCTTATGCCCGTAATGCCATCACCCCGATAGCAGAAGCCTGGAAGATTGAACAAGAAACAGACAGCTCGATTGTTGTGAACTGGAGCAAATTCCTTAGTGAACCTATAGAAGGTGTAGACCCTTTCGGAGGAAAAACATCACCGGGACGTTCCCTACCCCAGCTTAACAAAATACTTCAGGCAGACGCCTACGAAAATAACCTGGAAGTCAGCGTGCAGTATGGTTTTGAAGGAACCAGCCAACCTTTCCTCACAACTGTACGGAAATCGTTGTTACTACTGCCGGAGCAGCCCATGCAACCACGTATACACGATGCCCGGGTAGGATATGACAATATCCCCAAACGGAAATTCAATTCCGAAACTCCCTCAATCACGGCAGAAAACTACATCACCCGTTTCCGCATTGCCCCCTCTCACAAAAACATACGCAGCTACTTGCAAGGCAAACAGGTGAAACCTCAACAACCCATTGTTTTTTATATAGATGACGCCTTCCCTCCCCTTTGGCAGAAAGCCATACGCAAAGGAATACTGGATTGGAACAAAGCATTCGAAGAGATCGGCTTTAAAGACGTGATGCAAGCAAAGACGTATGCCGAAGCCGGACCGGAATTTGATCCGAACGATATACGTTTCAATTGTTTCCGATACGTAGTCAGCGATTTCCCGAATGCAATGGGGAAACACTGGGTAGACCCACGTTCCGGAGAGATTCTACAAGCTGACGTGTTGTTTCACAGCAACGTCATAACCCTGTTGCGCAAATGGTATTTCCTGCAAACAGCAGCCTATCATCCTGCTGCACGAACAAAAACATTGCCGGATGACATCACCGAACAATTACTCCGTTATGCCGCCGCCCACGAGATAGGCCACTGCCTCGGACTTGAACATAATTTCAAAGCATCGTATGCTTATCATACAGAAGACCTGCGTCGTCCGGAATTTACCGAACGTTACGGTACTACCCCTTCCATCATGGATTACGCCCGATTCAATTATATCGCTCAACCGGGAGACGGCGTCCGTTACGTATTGCCTCCTCTATTGGGAGTGTACGACCGATATGCCATCCGCATCGGCTATACATATCTTCCTCACGAAGATACCCGGACTATAGCCGGATGGATAGAGCAAAAGCAAAACGATCCCATGTATCATTACGAACGAATGACACTAAGCACCATCCCTGCTAATCCTGCCGTTCAAACCTCTGATCTCGGCAACGATCCTGTCGCATCGGCAACCTACGGAATCCGCAATCTTCAACTGATATTGAAACAATTGCCGGAATGGAACAAAGCCCGTCAAACAAACGACCCGTTTGAGGATATGCCCGCTACGTATACGGATTTGCAGCAAGCCTATTTCGACCATCTGGAACGCGTTATTCCTTTTATCGGCTTCTCCGATGAAGTATCCGAAAAGGCTGTCGAATTTCTCTGGAAGCAACTGCTCGACGGATATAATTTTCTACAGACGGATGCTGTACGCAAATATGCCGGCAACCAAACCGAAGCCATCATAAAGGCGCAAAAGACAATCATCGATAAGATGTTCGGCAGAATCATTGCAGAACGAATCTCTTCGAACGAAACGTCAACAGGATTTACCTATACACATTACTTGGAAGTCTCTGCTAAATATCTTTTTGCAGATAAAGCCCCGGATATATTCACGCGACATTTGCAGGAAAATTACCTCAATACATTGAAGACATTACTGACAGAAGCACGTACCTCCTCTTTCAGTGTACTCTTCTCCCCGACAGTCTGCGAGCATCTCACCTGTATCCGCGAGCAACTGACAGCTACACCTTCAACATGGAATAATTATTTAAAAAACAAAATACAATGAAGCTAACTACCATTATTTCGACCTTTTGCCTCCTTTGCCTGTTGTGTATACAACCCGCGTATGCCGATGGAGGTTTCTGGCTACCCACTCAAATACAAGGGAAAGTACATCAGACAATGAAAAAACAGGGATTACGCCTTAGTGAAAAGGATATTTACGATATTAACCAGTCGTGCCTGTCGAACGCTATCCTTTCATTAAGTTACGACGACAGTACTTTTTCTCCCTTTGCCAGTGCCTCCTTTATCTCGGGGGAAGGATTGGTATTGACCAATTTCCACTGCGTAGCACGATATCTAGAACATATTTCCAATGCAGACCACGACTACGTGAAACACGGTTGTTGGGCTACCCATCGCAATGAAGAGACTTATCTTCCAAACTTACAGGTCAACCAACTGATAGCCGTCAAAGACGTAACAACAGAAATTACCCGGGGGACCGAAGATCTTACCGATCAGGCACTTACCCAAAAGATTAATGAAAACGGGAAGCAAATAGTCAAAACTGAAGCCAAGGGCCGCGGTGTGGAAGGAAAAGTATATTCATTGTTTGGCGGCGGACAATATATCCTTGCCGTCTTCCGCAGCTTCAAAGATGTACGAATCGTAGCCGCTCCTCCCATCTCGATTGGAAAGTTCGGAGGCGACACAGACAACTGGCAATGGCCTCGTTACTCCGCAGATTTTGCTATCTTGCGTGTCTATGCCAACGACAAAAACCAACCGGCAGCCTACAACAAGCAGAACCGTCCCTATCAGCCGGATGCCCATCTATCCATTTCAACCAAAGGAGTAAAAGCCGATGATTTTGTGATGGTAGCGGGATATCCTGCACAGACAAGGCAATATGTCCCTTCATTTGCTCTTGAGAAAATTGTATTCAAAGATACACAGGCAGAAGCAGATATTGCTAAAATTAAACTCGACTTCTACACACAACGCAAAGAAACGGCGACCGACTCACTTTATTCTTACTACAACATAAAGGCAGGAGGTGCAGCCAACATCTATCTAAAATCAATCGGCGAAATCAATGGTGTGAAAGAAGCTGGCATCATCGCCCGGAAACAACAGGAAGAACAAGCTATGACAGATTGGATTCTGTCGGATAACGACCGTACACAACGTTACGGAACGACATTACTTGATGACATGAAAGCAAACTACGAACGTCTTACCATCTTGAATTTCACAGACCAGATGTTCCGCGAAGTTGCACTTTATGGCGCTAACGTTATTCCTTTTGCCGGAAAATTTGAAAAACTAGTGCAAATGGAACAACGGAAAAGCAAAAATGTAAAGACTGCCATGAAAGGAGAAATCCGCAAACTGAAGCCACTTGCCATAGGGTTTTATCGTGATTTCAGACCCGAAGATGACAAATATATCATGAAGAAACTATTAGCTTATTATCTGGAACACGTAGATTCAACTTTCTACTCCACGGCACTGAAAAAAGTGGAAAAGCATTATCCGCAACACCTTTCCACCTATATAGACAGCTTGTATGCTCATTCTCCCCTGCGCAATCAGGAAAGTATGCTTGCTCTTCTGGACAGCGTGCCGACGCAAGGGACAGCCGCACTATCACAAGACGGTCTGTATCAACTGTCACTCGGTTTTTATCGGATGTATGTAGAAAAGATTAACCGTTTGAAGCAAACATATCAGAATAAAAACATGAAACTCTATTCTCTGTATCTGCAAGCATACGCTGAAAAGAACAAGGGAAAACTGCTTTCTTTTGACGCCAACCGCACCCTCCGTTATTCTATCGGGAAAGTGAAAGCAGCCGCTCCCAGCGAAGGGGTCATTTATACCCCATTTACAACCGTCAACGGAATGGTCAGCCGTCATCGCCTTTATTCCGGCAACAAAGACTTTAATCTGCCGTCACGTTTCGTCAAACTCATCGAGCAACGCCAACCCAGCAAATATTTCGATCAGAAAGTTACGCCCACCTGTTGTTTCCTGACCGATGCACATACCACTTCAGGTAGTTCGGGCAGTCCGGTACTGAATTCCAAAGGAGAAGTGGTCGGTATCAACTTCGACCGTATCTGGCAGGGGCTTAGTTCTGACTATGAAACGGGGGCCAATGAAAAAAGCCGCAACATCGTAGTCGATATCCGTTATGTATTATGGACTTTGGAGCAATACTCCCGTTCCCAATATGTATTAGATGAATTAGATATTCACTAACCTATTAAATTCAATATGAAAATGTTATCTCCCAAAACACTCAAATACTTACGCTTAACGCACCGTTACATCTCTTTTATCTGTGCAGGCATCTTGTTTGTCTATCTCCTTTCCGGCTTCCTGCTCAACCACCGGAAGGAATTCACATTCATGAATCAGAAAAAAGAACGTACAGTGGATTATATATTCCAACTTCCTGCCGATAAGGACGAGTTTACAGAAGCTGATGCACGAAAGATCCTCTCCGATCTCTCCTACAATCCCGACTTGTATAACCGCTTCAGTCTTAGTAAAAACAAACTGACCATCTTTGGTAAAGAGCAATTGGTTATCAAATTGGATGCAACTAGTCAGCAGGCTTTTATTAAAGAAATGCATCGTCCTGCTTTCTTAACTGCATTGAATAAACTACATCGCAATCCGGGTTCTTTATGGACAATAACCTCTGATGTATTCCTTTTACTTATGCTTATTTTGCTCGTTACCGGACTGCTGATTGTTCCCGGAAAAAAAGGATTGTGGGGCATCGGCGGAATTCTAACGATAACAGGAATTTTAATACCTATATTGATTTACTGGATGATAGCATAATTGTATTATAGAAAACAAAAAGGACCTTTACTCAAGGTCCTTTTTTATCACTTCGTCCATTTCTTTCATACGTTTCTCACGGTCTTTAATAGGACCGTCTTTCTTGTCATTCTTGAATACATCATCGGCACGGTCGGCAACCTCGCCGCTCCATTCTTCAAACTGGTCCTTGGCCGGACGACCATTCGGTTCGATATTTTCTTCGGCTATCGAATCATGCCTGTTAATCATATCATCCATAAGTTCTCGTTTTAAAAGTTTATGGCTATAAGACAATACAAACGAAGAAAAGTTTTCTATTTTAATGATTTTTGAAGAAATCAATCATGTATTATACTATCAAAAGTACTCCAACATAATCTGGCTTACAGAGTAAAGGTTGTTTCATCGGCGAGAAACTACAGTTCCATCGGTGCGAAACTATAGTTTCAAGCAAGAGAAACAAAAGTTTCAAGCCTACGGAACTGTAGTTTCAAGCCGATGAACAAATAGTTTCAAGGCTTGAAACTATCAGTCACAAGGTAGATCCCGTCCCGTAAGTACAAAGGTAATAAATAGAATAGCCTATCTGCCTGTAGTTAATACTATTTAGGCAATGAAACTTCATCTGTGATTTTTACTTGATTCGGGTATGCAGCTCTATCATACCTTTGTAGTGCGTTTATCTCTCCTTGGCTTTGCAGTGACAGCACGATTGCCGTCACAGTGCTGTCACCACGTTGCTGTCACGCCATTATTTTCTCATTATCAAATAGTTAAGCAACAATCTGTGACAGATGACAGCAAATTTATTTTTTTATTTATTAGAGAGGCTGAACCTAAGTTCAAGTTATAAATGCAATATCTCTTTTTTATTAATCGGACTTTGGATACAAAGTTACTTATTTTTCCGATAAAGTTGCGGACGGAAAGGAATATAAAGAGTATAATTACTATCCGCCGGCTTTCCTCCCGCCAATGCAGGGGACCATTTCGGCATCCCTTTAACAATGCGGAGAGCCTCCTCTGCAAATTCCGGATGAGTGGAACGTAGAATATGAGGACGAAGAATAACCCCTTCCTTATCAATAGTAAACTCACACAAAGCATAACCCGAAACATTCTTCTCTAAAAGTCCTGCCGGATAAATCATTTCATTGGAAATATATTCTTCCGGACTCATCGCAGAGAAATGAGCAGGTTCTTCCACCTGCCTTCCGGAAAGCGTCTTTGCGCGGGGACCTACCGGATAAATTCCAACATACATCGGTTGTTTATAAGCATCCGGTTCTTCCTTACTACGCTGTTGCAATGCTTTCAATAAAGAAGCAGCCTCTTCCGCCAATGTCTGTTCCGAAATATTCTCTCCCCGAGATAACATATATGCCGACTGACAAACCAATACAAGACGTTCCATCAACGTTCCTTTTTCCGGCGACCATTTTCGTCCCATCCGCTCTTTGCCTTTTGCGTCCGTAGAAGAAAAGTAATAGACAATTCCATCTAAACCGGCCGTAGAACCATCCAGATCCTGCACCTGCTCTGTCACCAAACGAAAGATAGCCCCTAAAGACTGATACAGGGAAGCGCTGATGACAACCGATTTAGTATCCACGGTTACTGTCCCCTTCTCCGCCTGCCAATAGGTACGGGATAGTGTATTCGAAATCAGCGTATAACGTCCGTTTTTCTTTTCTACCGACATTGCATACTCCGGCGAAAAGGAAGGGATAGCTGCGAAACGCGCGTATGGCTGTTTCTGAAAGCCAGTATTAAGTAAAGAAAACACACTACGGTAATATTCGCCTAACTCGCCTGTATAAGAAGAAAAAGGTTTCACCGGCTCCAAATAGTCAATCTGGGCCGCCAGGCGAAAAGAAAAGGTTAAAAGCAGAAGACAGAAAACAATCTTTTTCATAAGTTGCCGGATTTTCGGTACATATCGGCAACAAAGATACAAATTATTTCGATGGTTCGTGATAAAATTATATCTTTGCACGGTTTTTACTAAGAAACTG
>PPYF01370733.1_pt1 | contig 14972 bp, 13 predicted proteins | sample 1559871 | NCBI WGS metagenome assembly PPYF01 (sample SAMN08240021, study PRJNA423297) | Human gut metagenome, whole genome shotgun sequencing project. | reverse complement strand
ACCTGAGACCTCTGCCTCCGGAGGGCAGCGCTCTATCCAGCTGAGCTACGGGCGCTTAGCGCCGTTGCGGGGTCGGATATTACGGACTTCCTACCCCGCTGTCTAGTGCCTTTTTAAAGAAAATTATCGTTTGCTCATGCTTTGCGCGTTTTGTCGCTTATTTCTGCACTTTTCGCACTTCTGGGCCCTGGCTCATGCCAAAGACCTTATAGACTACCGTCACGATGGCTAAAAAGAGCGCACCCACAAACAACGACATACGGGTATCGTCATTGAAACCCATCCCCACCAACACGCATACCAGGAACGCCATGGTCACATAGTTGGCCCATGGGAACAAAATTGAGCGGAACGGATGGCTGGCAATCGCTTCTTTATGCGCACGACGGAAACGCAGTTGGCTAATCAGGATAACAAACCACGGCACCATGCCCGGCAATACGCTCGCGCTATAGACATAGACAAACACGCGCTGCGGATTCGGAATGATGTAGTTCAGGCACGAGCCAATCAACAGGATCACAATCGATACGCTGACCCCTGCCGCCGGTACACCGCTTTTCGTCACTTTGGCCATCGCTGCCGGAAGCTGACGGTTTTTCGCCAGCGCATAGAGCATACGCCCGCAACTGTACATGCCGCTGTTACAGCCAGAAAGCGCCGCCGTCAGCACCACAAAGTTGATAATCCCTGCCGCGGCGGTGATACCGATTTTGGCAAAGGTAAGAACAAATGGGCTGCCGTTCGTGCCAATCTCATTCCACGGGAAGATAGTGACGATAACGAAAATCGCCCCCACATAAAAAATCAGGATACGCCACAGTACTTTACCGACCGCGCTACGCAGCGTGACTTGTGGATTCTTTGCCTCACCGGCGGTCATACCGATAAGCTCTACGCCCTGATAGGATGCCACAACAATACACAGCGCCGTCAGGAAGCCCTTCCAGCCGCCGGCAAAGAAGCCGCCATGTTCGGTCAAATTACTAAAACCAATCGATGTGCCGCCGTTGCCAAAGCCGAAGAAGATCACCCCAAGGCCGATGACAATCATCACGATAATCGTGGTGACTTTAATCATGGCGAACCAGAATTCGATTTCACCATACAGACGTACCGCGGCCAGGTTCGCCAGCGCGACCAGCCCAACGGCAATCAACGCGGGTATCCACTGTGCCATTTCCGGGAACCAGAACTGAACGTAGACACCGATGGCGGTGATTTCGGAGATGCCTACCGCCATCCACATAAACCAGTATGACCAGGCGGTGAGGTAGCCGAAAAACGGACTCATATAACGGTGCGCGTAGACGGCGAACGACCCCGTCACCGGTTCGATGAAGAGCATTTCGCCCATCGAACGCATAATGAAGAAGACAAAAATGCCCGCCAGGATATAGGCCAGCAGCACCGACGGTCCGGCCCATTTCAGGGTACTTGCCGACCCCATAAACAGGCCAACGCCGATGGTGCCGCCAAGGGCAATTAGTTCGATATGTCGGGCTTCCAGACCGCGCTGGAGCTCCGGTTTTTTCTCTGCCATAAATCCTCTTGTGTTTGCGTATTCCCGGTCATTGCCGGTTTTATTTTTATAGAAAAATAGATGTCTGTCGGATGTGGACCTCTCCGTAAAAATACGGATAAGTCATCAGGGCATGCGAATGGTTTAACAATTTCGAATAAATGGCAAATATAAATGAGGAATAAAGTATCGGACATGTGAATGTATCACGCAGAAAATGCGCGATACATTCCGGCTAATGCGCAGGATATTCAGAGGTTATTGGTGTAATGCCAGCGTAAATAGCGCAGCAGGCGCAGTTGGCGCGTAATGCGGCTTGGCTGAGAAAGCAGACGATACAACCACTCGAGCCCCAGGTTTTGCCACACTTTCGGCGCGCGCTTAACATGCCCGGTGAAGACATCATAAGTGCCGCCTACGCCCATATACAGTGCATCAGGGTGGATCTGTCGACAGTCGCGCATCAGAATCTCTTGCTTTGGCGAGCCCATCGCGACGGTGACAATTTTTGCCCCACTGTCGCGGATGCGCTCGAACAGCGCGGGACGTTCATCCGCCGTAAAATAGCCATCCTGCGTCCCCACCAGGTTCACGTTCCACTGCTGGCGCAGTTTCGCAGCCGTCTCGGCCAGTACTTCAGGCTTGCCGCCAATCAGAAATACCGGTGTGCCTTCCGCGCCGGCCCGCGCCATCAGCGCTTCCCACAAATCGGCTCCCGCCACGCGTGCAACGTTAGCCTCAGGGTATTTTTTGCGTACCGAACGCACCACGCTAATGCCGTCGGCATATTTAAATTCTGCCGCGTTAATCAGCGTTCTGACCTCGGTATTGTCTTCCAGCGTCAGCATCTTCTCGGCGTTAATCGCCACCAGCGTCCCCTGCTTGAGATTGCCGCCCGCGTACAGGTAGTCCAGCGCATGCTGCATGTTGCGCCAGCCAATCAGCTGTAGGCCACGCAAAGTGTAGGTTGGCGCGGTCAGTGAATCAGCCATGTTAAACTTCTCCTACGTGCGTAGGGCGTTTTAGCCGCTGATGTATCAGCCCCGCACTTTCAAACAACCAGTACAACAATTTTGCCACCAGCAAGCAGACCCCAAAGATAACCATAAAGAAGACCACGCGAGAGCCAAAGGAATCCAGCCCCTCGCGGGCTAACACAATCATGTTAAAGATCGCGCCAAAACAAAAACTGTGCAAAATCGCTGATTTATAGCGGTTGGGTTCTTGATTGCCCAGCATATACAGCCAGTCAAACCACTTAATAATCAGCCCTACTGCGACGGCGCCGAGTGGCACAAACCACATACCGCCCATGACGACCAGCGAACCAATCAGCGTCGGAGAAATAGCCAGACCAGAATGGTTGTTCAGGACTTCCCAGGTAAAATAGTTGGCGGTATTCAGCACAATACTTGGCCGCGAAGGCCACAGCCAGCTGGGAATAAAGACGTAGAAGTCGCGCACCATCGGTGCCAGCCCCTGGAACTCAATCTTGTCGTAGTTTTGCAGCAGCAGCGCCAGGTTTTCCCACGGCGAGAAGGTATCGCGGGTCAGATAAAGGAAGGTATAAAACGCTTCATCACCGCTCACATCCATACCGTAGCGCTTCAGCGCAAGCCAGAACATGCCCACAATCCCCATCACGCCAGCTGCTACCAGCATCCACAGCGAAATCCAACCGCGAATGATGCCGATAAACAAGAAGATGGCGAAGGCAATAATGATATTCGCACGCGTACCGCCAACGATGGCGTAGGTCAGCAAACCAAATGCGACGGTGGCAATCAGGAAACCTATCCACGCCTTCCAGCTGGGCTTTAAGAAATAGACCACCAGCATGGCCGGAATAAAGAAGTAGAAGAAGCGCTTCAGTGCGACTCCGGACACTTCGCTGGAGAAAATCTGGCTATACGAATGCAGCTTAAACAGCAGGAAACCGTTATGCAGGAAGAAGGTGCCGACGGTAAACAGCGCCAGGCCCATCAACAGGATCCAGGTAATGTGCGTTTCAACCCGGTTCATGGTGAACAGCGGACGGCGCGGCGCGCTGGCGGTCGCCGGGCGTAACCGGGTTTTATAAGTCACGTAGTACACCGCGTAGAAGCAGACCGAGATCAGCAACGTTTGCAGCAGCACATCCGGCGGCGACACGCCGACGCCAAAGCGAAAGACCAGCGTGCAAGTCAGCGGGAAACCAAAGAAGAAGGTCAGCAAAAACAGCAGCGAGAAGAAAACGTTGAAGTTAAAGCGCACGCGGCGGAATTCAAACCACGTTAAGGTGCCGATGAACAGCGTCGACAACAGCCAGACGGCGAACAGCCCGGTAAATTGCATCTCGCTCATACCGCCTCTCCCGCCGCCAGTTCCAGCGCCCGATACCATGGCACCAGATAGTTAGGTTTGAAAAAGGCGATATCGTTTTTATCGACCAGCGCCAACTGTCGCTGCGCTTCACGTACCACCGGAACGGTCAGTTCATCATCGGTAAACAGAACCGGGATATGCTGTTCGGCCATGTCCTGCCAGAACGGATTGTGCCGATTCAGGACACAGGGTATCCCCGCCTGAATCAATAAACAGAGCGTGCCAATCCCCTGCTGGCGGGCAAAAATAAAATAGCCCAGATCGCAGCGGCGCAATAATGCAAGATAGGCATCAAACTCCATTTTTTCGCGCAGGATTTGCACATTATCGTCGCTGAATAGGGCCTGTGCAGCACGACTGACCTCAGCAATATAGGCGTCATTATTCGCTGGATACCCCATCGGGACGATAACATTGACCGTATTACCAAACTGCTGATGTACCGCCTTCAGCGCGGCGACGTGTTCGTTGCTGCGATCGCCGGAGTTGCCCACCAGGATGGTTAGCTTACCGTCGCGCGGCGCGGTATCCGCCAACCCATTCAGCGCGGGATCCATGCGCGTTGGAAAATAGAGCAGCTCGCCCGGCACCTGACGATGCAGGGCGGCAAAATAATTGAGATCGCCGCGAGTGGCAAACACACGCCCGACGCGCCCTTGCGCCATACGGCGTAGCGGGTAAAACAGACGGAACTTGAGGCCTCGCGAAACTTCATACAGATCGGCGCCCCAGATATGCCAGCTCACCTGTGCAGGTTTCAGGCCGCCGCTGAGCAGAGCCAGCCAAATCCCGGTATTAAACTGACCGTGGAAGAAGAAGCGCTGCTGGCGATTTGCTTTCGCCCTGGTGACGACAGCTTTCGCCAGCGCCGATTTATCCGTATAGCGGTCAATTGCCAGCGCAGGAAACGCTGCCGCCAGGCCGTCTTCTTTGCTCACCACCATAAACTGACGGGCGTGCGCATGCTCTACGGCAAGCTCATCGGCAAAAAACCGCAGCACCGTCTGGTTATGATGAGGGATATCCGATCCCAGGATGTGTATCAGTTCGGTCATTGCCGTTTACGCCAAATGAAAAATACGCCGCAGCACAGCGTGAAATAAACAATATAGGTTGCCATATAGGCCTGCGCTGCGCCCAGTGCGCCGTGCGCCGGGATCAGCCAGTGAGAAAACGCCGTCAGCAGCGTAAACTGGCTCAACTCGGCCAGAATATAAAAACGCAGCGACGCTCTGGCAATCACTAAATAACCAAATACGTAAGCGCCTACTTTCAGTACATCGCCCACCAACTGCCATGCAAACAGGTCGCGCATGGCGGTAAATTTCGCTGAAAACAGCAGCCAGATAGCAAAGTCGCGCAGCAGCCAGACGGTCAAGCTAGCGGCGGCCACTGCTGGCAATACAAACTTCAGCGAGCGGCCAATCTCACGGGAAACATCCTGCTTCGCCGTCAGCCGCGACAGCGTTGGCAGCAAATAGACGCTAAACGAGGCGGTGATAAACTGTAGGTAGGCGTCGGAAATACTGCTCACGCCCTGCCAAATCCCCACCTCATCCCAACTGTAGTGTGCGGCCATCAGATTTCGCATCATCACGTAAGCCACCGGCATGGTGACAGAGGTGATAAGCGCCATCAGCGTGAACTTGCCAAGCTGGCTCGCCAGCGCCGCATCCCAGCGCGGCTTCAGGTACGCCCACGGGATCATGCCGCGGCGGGAAAGCATCACCGCAGCCGGGAGCACAATCAGCGCGGGGACTAAGGCCAGCCCAAGCAGCGCACCTTCATAGCCGCCCAGTAGGTAACAGGCGTAATAGGCCACCACGCCAATCAAGCTACCGGCAATCAGCGACAGCGCATTGCCTGCCGCATCGCGGAAACCTTTCATCAGCGCCAGCAGCAGGTTCGCCCAGGCGATCCCCATTTGCACCAGCGCCACCAAACGCACCAGCCCCTGATAATGGGTATGACCAAACAGCCCTTGGCTGATTGGGGCAGCCGCCAGCAGGAAAATCGCTGCCAGCAGCGTCGAGAAACCCAACACCATCGCCGAAGAGGTGCCCACAACCTGACGCAGATGCGCGGGGTCGTCGTGGTGCTGAGCGACCAGCTTGGTTACTCCGTTAAAGATACCTGCCCCGGCCAAAACACCGAGTACCGTCACCAACTGGCGGAAGTTTCCCGCCTGGCCTACGCCCGAGGGGCCAAAAGAGACGGCCAGCAGTTTAACCACCAGCAGCCCAACGCCAATTTTTACCAGCGTGGACGCGGCGGTCCACACTGAAGCTTTAGCCAGTGACATATCAGGCGAAGTAGCTCAACAGCGTATTGATAACCGTACGCTGATCGACCGTCGATAAATTGTAGAACAGCGGCAGACGAAGTAAACGCTCACTTTCTTTAGTAGTGTGACGATCTTCGCCGCGGAATTCGCCAAACTTCTCGCCTGCTGGGCAAGAATGCAGCGGGATATAGTGGAACACTGCCAAAATTTCGGCCTCTTTCAGCCAGCTAATCAGGGCGCTCCGGTCTTCAACATCGCGCAGTTTAATGTAAAACATATGCGCGTTGTGCCCGCAGCCTTCCGGGATCACCGGCAGGTCGATGCGTCCGGCGTTTGCCAGCGGCAGCAGGGCATCATAGTAGCTCTGCCACAGCGACAGACGCTGTTTATTGATGCGTTCCGCCGCTTCCAGCTGTGCCCACAGATAAGCCGCCTGCAGATCGGACATCAGGTAGCTGGAGCCAATATCGCGCCAGGTGTATTTGTCCACCAGTCCACGGAAGAACTGGCTACGGTTAGTGCCCTTTTCACGGATAATTTCCGCCCGCTCAACCAGCGCACGATCGTTAATCAGCGTGGCGCCACCTTCACCGCCGGCGGTATAATTTTTGGTTTCATGGAAACTAAAGCAGCCAATATGCCCAATCGAGCCCAGCGCACGGCCTTTGTAGGTCGACATCACGCCCTGCGCGGCATCTTCTACCACGAACAGGTTGTATTTCTTCGCCAGCGCCATGATGGTATCCATCTCACAGGCCACGCCCGCGTAGTGCACCGGCACAATTGCGCGAGTTTTATCGGTGATCGCCGCTTCAATCTGCGTTTCATCGATATTCATCGTCCCTTTGTGGACATCGACAAACACAATCTTCGCGCCGCGCAGCACGAAGGCGTTGGCGGTAGAGACGAAGGTATAGCTTGGCATAATCACTTCGTCACCCGGCTGGATATCCAGCAGAATGGCCGCCATCTCCAGCGATGCCGTGCAGGAAGGCGTCAGTAGAACTTTCGCGCTACCGAAGCGTTGTTCCATCCATTGCTGGCAGCGGCGGGTAAAGCCGCCGTCGCCGCACAGTTTGCCGCTGCCCATCGCGGATTGCATGTAATCGAGTTCAGTACCCACGACCGGTGGGGCATTAAATGGGATCATGATGTCACCTGTAGAGCCAGTAAGCGGTGCTGACCACGTTAGCGCCGCTGTGAATATAGCGTTGAAGTGCTGCGGTATTGCCGGCTTGCGTCGCCACCCGTAGCGCCGACAGGCCGCGGGTATGCGCCCAGCGCACCGCCGCCTGCATCAGTTCTGCACCCGCGCCGCGCCCGGCCAGCAGGCCAATACGCGCGTCGTGAGCGTTCAATTCTCGTAGGGAAATAAAAGCGCGAATCGCCTGCCGATCATCGCGCAGAATCAGGCACTGATTATCGAAGGTGCCTTTAACCGCATTCTCGATCCACTGTGCATAGAAACGGCCGCTAGCGTCCGGGGCATACCACGGTGCGCGAAAACGGCTTAAGGCAAATGCCTGAGCGGCCAGTTGGCGCAGCTCAGGGATATCCGACTCTACCGCCACCTGCGCCTGTGTACGGGCAACGGATGTAACCGGCAACGCGAGATCGATCTCCCCTTCAACGAGCTGAAAACCCAACTGCTGGAGAGCATCAAGCTCTGCCATTTGATGTGCGGCAATCTTCACCTGCACCCGCGACCAGCCCGCCAATCGCTCGACGGTCAGCGGCGGCGCATCATCGGCCAGGCGGACAATCGCGCTATTGACGTTAAAAAACTGGTTTTCCCACGTCAGGGGATCAATATTGGCGCGGACGAGCACGAAGAAGCTCCAGCAGGTATTGGCCATAGCCGGTTTTCGACAGCTGCGCGGCAGCGCGCTTCACGCCATCGTCATCCAGCCAGCCGTTGCGCCAGGCAATTTCTTCCAGACAGGCAATTTTAAAGCCCTGCCGTTTTTCCACCGTCTGCACAAACATACTCGCTTCAATCAAACTGTCATGGGTGCCGGTATCCAGCCAGGCAAAACCGCGCCCTAACAGCTCAACGGTCAGCTTGCCATCGTCGAGATACATCTGGTTGAGGGAGGTAATTTCCAGCTCACCGCGCTCCGATGGCTTCACGCGCTTAGCGTACTCTACAACATCGCCATCATAGAAATAGAGACCGGTTACCGCCCAGTTGGATTTTGGCTGTTTGGGTTTCTCTTCCAGCGACAGCGCATGGAAATTATCGTCAAACTCCACCACGCCAAAGCGTTCAGGATCCATCACCTGATAGCCAAATACCGTCGCCCCTTCGGTCCGTGATGCCACATGGCGCAGTTTTGGGCTAAAGCCCTGGCCGAAGAAAATATTATCGCCCAGCACCAGGCAAGACGGCTCGCCGTTGAGAAACGACTCACCGATGATAAACGCCTGCGCCAGCCCATCAGGACTCGGCTGCTCGGCGTACTGTAGCGAAATGCCAAACTCGCTGCCGTCGCCCAGCAGACGCTGGAAGCTACTTTTATCTTCCGGAGTGGTAATAATCAGGATGTCGCGAATTCCCGCCAGCATTAGCACCGATAGCGGGTAATAAATCATCGGCTTGTCATAAATTGGCAGCAGCTGTTTCGACACGCCGCGGGTGATCGGATGCAGACGCGAGCCCGATCCGCCAGCCAGAATAATGCCTTTCATTGCTTTTCCTCCTCCGGGAGTTTAGCCCTTCAGACCCAGGCGTTCGCCCTGATAGCTACCATCCTGCACCTGCTTCCACCAGCTTTCATTGGCAAGATACCACTGCACCGTTTTACGCATTCCGCTTTCAAAGGTCTCTTCCGGCGTCCAGCCCAGGTCGCGGGCAATTTTTGCCGCATCAATGGCGTAACGCAGATCGTGGCCAGGACGGTCGGCAACAAAGGTAATCAGGTCGTGATAGCGCACGATGCCCTGCGGCTTCTGTGGCACCAGCTCTTCCAGCAGCGCGCAAATTGTCTCGACGACGTCGATATTTTTACGCTCGTTGTGGCCGCCAATATTGTAGGTCTCGCCAATTGCGCCTTTAGTTGCCACCAGATACAGCGCCCGTGCGTGATCGTCAACGTACAGCCAGTCGCGGATCTGCTGGCCGTTGCCGTATACCGGCAGCGGTTTGCCCGCCAGCGCGTTGAGAATGGTCAGCGGGATCAGTTTTTCCGGGAAGTGATATGGACCGTAGTTATTTGAGCAGTTGGTGATAAGGGTCGGCAGACCATAGGTGCGCAGCCAGGCGCGTACCAGGTGGTCACTGCTGGCTTTGGATGCTGAGTATGGGCTGCTTGGGGCATACGGAGTGGTTTCAGTAAAGAAATCATCCATCGAGTGCAGGTCGCCATACACCTCATCAGTTGAAATATGATGGAAGCGGAACGCCGCTTTGGCACTGTCTTCAAGCGCCGACCAGAAGCCGCGAGCGGCCTCCAGCAGCGTATAGGTTCCCACAATGTTGGTCTCAATGAAGGCCGCCGGGCCATCAATTGAACGGTCGACATGGCTTTCCGCCGCCAGGTGCATTACCACATCCGGGCGGTAGTGAGTGAATACTCGATTCAGTTCGCTGCGATCGCAGATATCGACCTGTTCAAAGGCAAAGCGCTCATCATGCGCCACCGGCGTCAACGAAGCCAGGTTGCCTGCGTAGGTGAGTTTGTCGACCACCACCACGCTGTCCGACGTGTGATTGATGATGTGACGCACCACCGCCGAGCCGATAAAGCCCGCGCCGCCGGTAACCAGAATACGTTTCAACGCCAGACTCCTTTAGTATCGACCACATACTGTTGGGCGATAGTCTCACCGCCAATCGCTTTAAACTGGGCGTGATCCACCAGCATGACAATGACATCGGCGCTAGCCAGCGCCGCGTCGACGGATACCAGCGAACACAGTCCGTCGAGTTTTTTCGGTAACTGATGAATATTCGGTTCGACCACCAGCGTTTCACCGCTGTGCCATTGGGCAATCAGTTCGGCAATTTCCATGGCCGGGCTTTCACGCAGGTCATCAATATTTGGTTTAAACGCCAGGCCAAAGCAGGCAATTTTCAGCTCGCTGGCGCGCTTATTGCTGGCGGCCAGGCAGTCAGCGACGTTGGCCTTCACCTTGTCGATAACCCAGAACGGTTTATGATCGTTGACTTCCCGCGCGGTGCGGATAAGACGAGACTGCTCTGGATTCTGCGCCACGATAAACCAGGGATCGACGGCGATACAGTGGCCGCCAACGCCCGGTCCCGGCTGAAGAATGTTAACGCGCGGATGGCGGTTCGCCAGGCGAATCAGCTCCCAGACGTTAATCCCTTGGTCAGCGCAGATCAGCGACAGTTCGTTGGCAAAGGCGATATTCACATCGCGGAAGCTGTTTTCGGTCAGCTTGCACATTTCAGCGGTACGGGCATTCGTCACCACGCATTCGCCTTCAAGGAAAATTTTGTACAGTTCGCTGGCCCGCGCGGAGCATACCGGCGTCATGCCACCAATGACACGGTCATTCTTAATCAGTTCTACCATAACCTGCCCCGGCAGCACGCGCTCCGGGCAGTAGGCGATGTTGATATCCGCCTGCTCGCCCACCTGCTGAGGGAATGTCAGGTCTGGGCGCATCTGTGCAAGCCAACCGGCCATCTGCTCGGTTGCACCGACGGGAGAGGTGGATTCCAGGATCACCAGCGCCCCTTTTTTCAGCACCGGCGCAATAGAGCGCGCAGCGGCCTCAACGTAAACCATGTCAGGCTCGTGGTCGCCTTTAAACGGCGTCGGCACGGCAATCAGGTAAGCGTCTGCGGCTTCCGGCGTAGTGGTCGCACGCAGATAGCCGGCAGCAACCGCCGTTTTCACCACTCTGTCGAGATCGGGTTCGACAATATGAATTTCACCACGGTTGATGGTATCCACCGCGTGCTGATTAATATCGACACCCACGACAGTCTTTTGCCGTGAGGCAAAGGCAGCCGCAGTAGGAAGGCCAATATAGCCTAGACCGATCACCGAGAGGGTTGAGAAGCTCATAACATTACCTGATTATTTTTTAATGCTAGTAAAATACGTTCGCATGCCCGGCCATCCCCGTAAGGGTTATGCGCCCGGCTCATCCTTTGATATTCATCTTCATCGCGCAGCAGGCGCGTAACTTCATCCACAATACGTCGGCTATCCGTTCCAACCAGGCGTACCGTTCCGGCATCAACCGCTTCCGGACGCTCGGTGGTTTCACGCATCACCAGTACCGGTTTGCCCAGCGCCGGAGCCTCTTCCTGAATGCCACCCGAGTCGGTCAGTATCAGCCAGGCGTGGTTCATCAACCAGACAAACGGCAGGTAATCCTGCGGGTCGATGAGCATAACGTTATCGATATGGCCCAGAATACGATTAACAGGTTCACTGACGTTTGGATTCAGATGCACTGGATAGACAATTTGTACATCCGGGTTAGTCGCAGCGATTTCCGCCAGCGCATGGCAGATTTTTTCAAAGCCCTGGCCGAAACTCTCACGGCGATGTCCGGTCACGAGGATCATCTTTTTATCGTTACTCAGGAACGGGTAACGCTCTGATAATTCCGTGCGCAGCGCTTCATCATTCATTACCCGATCGCGCACCCAGAATAGGGCGTCAATGACGGTATTACCGGTGACAAAAATACGGCTATCCGGCAGATTCTCACGCAGCAGATTCTGCCGTGAGTTTTCGGTCGGCGCGAAGTGGTACATCGCCAGGTGGCCAGTTAGCGTACGATTAGCTTCTTCCGGCCACGGCGAGTAGAGATCGCCGGTGCGCAGGCCCGCTTCAACATGTCCCACCGGAATACGTTGGTAAAAAGCGGCCAGGCTTGCCGCGGCCGTGGTCGTCGTGTCGCCATGCACTAACACAACGTCCGGTTTGAAAGACTCCAGAACGGGCTTCAGTCCCTGCAAAATACGGCAGGTGATTTCCGTTAAACCCTGCCCTGGACTCATGATGTTAAGGTCATAATCCGGAACGATGGAGAAGAGGTTTAGCACCTGATCAAGCATTTCCCTATGCTGCGCGGTAACGCATACTTTCGCCTCGAAATGAGGATCCTTTGCTAGCGCATGAACCAGAGGTGCCATTTTGATAGCTTCTGGTCGTGTGCCAAATACAGTCAGTACTTTCACATCGATTCTCTTCTTTAGATGAAACAGGCCCATCGCCCTTCATCATTGATGGGTATTTACGTGCGACGGCGCGCCAGTGCCACCCCAGCACCCACCAACGCACCGACAATGCCCCACATGACCATCAGGAATACGCGACGTGGGCTCGTGCGTTTTACCGGTTCCTCAGGTGTCCGCAAATACCGATATGTCTGAAAACTGGTGGCCAACGTCGGCCCTACATTCAGGGTCGTCAGCATAGCCCTACCCTGATCATAATCAAGGTCAAACGTCGGCCCTACCGCCTGCAGGTTTTCCAGACGAGCCTGCAGCATAGGACGGCCTAATAACGAGAGCTCCGAATCCGGTAACTCATCGGCCGGGATATCCGTCACGCTGCGGTTAATATTGTGCTGCTGTGCAATCTTCAGCGCCGCTTCAATGCTGTGCATACGACGATTAAAAATCGCCTGCGCAACCTCTTCCTGACGCTTCACCTGCGCTTTAACCTGAATAGTGCGCGCGGCCCATGCGCCCTTCAGCTCATCATTCAGATGACCTGCGGCCCGCTGACTGGCAAAGGCAACATACTGACGTAATAGATTGTTGGCGTCCTGCGCGGTTTCTGCGTTCAGCTTCACGCTGTCACTGACGCTTTTTTGTGCATCGCCCGGAATAAATTGAATGTCGTTAATCAGATCATCAAGCTGCGCAGCGTCGGCGCGGGAGTTACCCACCATCCGCTGCTTGTAGTAGTCCGTCTGCGACCAGAAACCGCGGCGGGTGTCCCACGAGGCGAGCTGCATCACGAACTCTTTGTAAACTTCATCCATCACCGAAGGCGGTGTGGCAGTGGTTGGGTTGACCTTCACATCCAGATTGCGCAGAAACTGCTGCTGCGAATAGTAACCGCCAAGCATATTCACAGTCGGGCGGTCAGTGATAGCCGTTGTGCTCCACTCTTGCCGGGCAAAAAAAGTATAAATCAGCACGATAACGGCAAACAGCACCGCAAAGCCGATAATCCAATGTTTCCCCGACCACAACGCGCGAAACAGGCCACGAATATCCAGTTCATTCTCAGCACTTGCCAACTGTGCTTCCGGTAATGGTTGTGTCATTACTACCCCAGTTTTACTTGGTTAATTTTGGATGATTTTCACTGTTCCGACGCATTCTGCGCTTCATGCGTTTAATGAAACGCGCTACTTTCCAGGCCCGCTTGATGCAGTAGCCATAGAGGCCAAAAGCCACGAAGAACAGTAACAGCATGACCCATTCAGGCACAACGCGCGTGTACTCGGCCAGGACTCCGATTCCGGCCAGCAGCGCGGCGGCAACGGTGATCAGCACTAGCGCCTGACGAGAAGTAAAGCCTGCACGCATAATCAGATGGTGAATGTGTTGACGGTCTGCGGAGAACGGGCTCATGCCCTTACGCAGACGGCGATACATGATAGCGACCATATCCATCAACGGAATGGCGACAATCCACAGCGCCGTGACCGGGCTGATAGGGTGGTGTGTCCCTTGGGTCGTTTCCAGCAGGATCCAGATAACCGTAAAGCCAATCAGCGTACTGCCTGCATCGCCCATAAACACTTTATAGCGACGGCCAAGCACGCCGAGGTTCAACATGATGTACGGCAGAATGGCGGCGATCATGGCAAAGCACCACATGGCGAGGCTAGTCTGCCCATCAAACCACAGGATTAGGCCAATCGCGCCAAAGCTGACGCTCGACAACCCCCCGAGAAGACCATCGATTCCGTCGACCATATTGAAGGCGTTAATCACCGCCCAGACGGCAAACAGCGTGAGGAAGAAGCCAAACGGGCCGAGCACCAGTTCCCACGAACCGAAGATGTAACCCAGGCTACGTAAATATAAATTGCCCGCCGTCATCATCACGATACCAATCAGGGCCTGAATGGTTGCGCGGATTTTCACGCTAATGTCATAGCGATCGTCGAGAGCCCCGACCAGAACCAGGACGCCGGCACAGGCGAGGTACAAGAAGGCGTGAGGGATGTAGTAATCAGCAATCGCAAAAGTTAAGCAGATCCCGGCATAGACCGAGATGCCACCCACTAGCGGAATAAGCCCCTGGTGACGTTTACGGTAATTAGGTCTATCCACCAAACCGACCTTTTTAGCCGCTTTACGGGCGAAAAAAAGGAATACGGTGGTGAATAAAAAAATACTGATCAAGTCAGTACCGACGGTCAGTAAACTCACAATTTATACTCGCTGCGAATATTAATAGCGAAAGTATACCCACGATAGCGGCTCATCAGAAGAGGAAGCCTGATGATTATTGGGGAAACTCGCCTGATTTATAACCGATTTTACAAACTAACTCTTATTGTAGCTGTAAACCGTAATTGTCCGTGAAAAAAATGCGGAGCCGTATCACCTAAACTCCTAAAAACAAAAACGCCACACAAAAGTGTGGCGTTCGTCGGCAAAAACCGGATTTTACGAGCGTTTCATCATGTCGAAGAAATCGTCGTTAGTTTTGGTCATTGCCAGCTTATTGATGAGGAATTCCATCGCATCAATCTCACCCATAGGGTGGATGATTTTGCGCAGGATCCACATTTTCTGCAGCTCTTCCTGAGTGGTAAGCAGCTCTTCTTTACGGGTACCGGAACGGTTGT
>PPYF01525833.1_pt1 | contig 14973 bp, 12 predicted proteins | sample 1559871 | NCBI WGS metagenome assembly PPYF01 (sample SAMN08240021, study PRJNA423297) | Human gut metagenome, whole genome shotgun sequencing project. | reverse complement strand
ACGCTTTATTATCTTCATAAAGCGGATTTAAGAAATTTCTACCTATCCGCCAATTACCGGGTACATAGTGCTTGAACACAGATAGCCCGTTACTTGTCCTTTCTAATATTTCTTCTTTCCTTAACATATAGTTGGTGGTTGGTTATTAGGTCGTTAATATTATCCTTGTTGCTTTTTATCAGGCGTTCTTCCAGCATCCGTTTTACTTCGCTGATTTTGTAGAAGTAACGCCCACGAATATTAGAGTAGGCAATAGTTCCAGCCACTCGCAGACGTTGGAGTGTCTTTTCACTGATTTTTAAAAATGTGCAGACCTCGTAACTGTCCACCCAAATTTCATCTTCGTTGGTATTTCCCGCTTCTGTATGATTGAATATATAATCGGCGATAGCGGTAATTTTGTTGTCTAAATCCTTATAGGCTTTTGACTCGAATGTTATTATCTCCATTTTGCTAACTAATTGATTTGCTGCAAAGGTCGAGAGTTTCAAAAGATAAAACTTACAAGATACTACCAAGTTGGTTGATTTATTTTTTTGTGAGAATTAGTACTAAAACAGGGTGAAATAAGAGGAAAAGAGGGTAAAAATTCCCTTTAGGATAGGGCATAAAAAAACTACCAAGTTGGTAGTAACTTGGTAGTTTTTTAGAGGAAGTTTATTATAGCTTGTCGTCTTCGTCCATTTTGCGCAACAGCTTATTTATAAGGTTGGTAAGGAATGATGTCTTATCTTTCTTCCTTTCTCTTATTGCAAGATAAGTCCGGTAATAATCCCCTAAATCTATTTTGAATGATGCTTCTATATAGGTCATTATCTCTTTTATATCAGCGTTGCCGTCATTCAAAACTCCGGCAGCATAGATAGCATATCCCAATTCGATAGCAGCTATTTTAGTGCCTGTCCATCGAAAAGGATTGTCAGGGAGTGAAGTCCGGCTGATTTCTATTACTTTTTGTCTTTCTACCTCTTGCAATCGCTGTTGGAGATAAATTTCCAACATATCATAAGCCAGCATTTTTGCTACCTTGTGGTCGCAACAAGTTGAAAATAAAGGGTCTTTATCAAACATACCACAGTTATGGCATAGTTTGTAATTCTCATGTTCTCTAAGAAAATAATATCTATCTAAATGGGTAGCTTTAGAACGGTAATATTGGTAAAAGTCAAGATTGGCATTACAAAACTCTGTTATTGATGTTTGCTTTTTCTTATAATACTCTTTTAGAACTTCTTTACTGCCGTTAGGCTTTCTCAATTCAAGCAGGTATATATCATTAAAATATATCAGTTTGCTTAAAATGAATGGCTTAATATCTTTGAAGAATAATATTTCTTCATTTGCATCCAAAAAAGTATATTGGTGGATAAACTCTCTTAGTTCTTCAAATAATGGTCTGATGAAATCAATCATATACAGAGCTTTATTGGAAGATACGTCACTATCCATACAGGACGTTTCTATCTCTGTATTGATTTTAGACAATAAGTTGTTTATGTACTGTTTCATGTGATTTGCGTGAAAAATTGTTTGTACTATATTTCTTTAAAACAGTCTATGGAGTATTGATAATCCTTTAAAGAGACTGTCTTTTTATTTGTTATATTCTCTTTACCAGTAGGATAACCTGTTAATATGGGATAACATGGATTATATTGCATTTCTTCATTTCTACTTATTGTGGAATATTCAGTAGCATAACAATAACTGCATCCATGTTTACAGGTATTATAAACTCCAATATCAATACTTTCAATACATCCGCAATTCTTTCTCTGTCCAATATCTTTTCGGGCATTGAGCTTACAGCCAATAATACTTTCTATTTTTTCTTTATCAATGCAAGTCGAATGGTATAATCCATATGAACTGTAATCTTGATTTTCGCTACACATATAAAGTTTCAAATTATAGACGGATGCAATACCCACTAAATTTTCCACTAAATTTTCTTTCACCGTTAAAGGTATTTCGGTGAAATTTAGGCGGATATGCCTATAAATATTAATAAAACTAATAATACATTTATTCGTATATCCTGCCAACGATTTGCATAATTGTTCAAAACGATTTAATATCCAGCTTTCTGTAAACTGTTTATTGATAATTATAGGGTCGAACCGCCAATCTACCCGATTAGTGCCAACTCTATCGCTTAGTCGTTGAAATACTTCTATAACGTTCTCTTTTTGTGGAAGATACTTTTCTACTTTATCATCATAGGCTGTAATTGTAAATTCAAAATAATAATCTTTATATCCTAAGTCTTCAATAACATCTAATTTCCTTAGTAATGGCAATGCGTTTTTAGTCCAAAAAACAATACAATCTATTATTTGAGGAGACAATGATATACGGCTTAACTGGTTTGTATTATATGGATTAGGAATTAACACATACCCTTCACGTAAACGGTTAATAAACCATTCTGAATAAAAAGCAGGAATGTCAGTTCTACGACTTGCTGATAATATCATTATTAATCTCTTTAGATATTATTTATTGTTTTATTCTTAATCGCTTTTTCCCAGCCGATGATAGTAGCTTTTCTTTCTTTCTTCCAATGATAATCGCCTATAATTCCGGTATTGCGTATTACTCTGTGACAAGGAATTACGTAACCTACAGGATTATTTGCAATGGCTCTTCTTACAGCAAAGGTTGATTGTGTGTCTCCTATATTTGTGGCAACTTGACTATAAGATGTCACACTACCAAATGGAATTTCAAGTAACGCTTTCCAGACTTTTATCTGAAATGGAGTTCCTTTCAACCATAGCGTAAGTGATTTGTTTTCTGCATAGGGCGAAAAAATCTTTTCTGCAATCTCTTTAGCCATCCCGTCATTTTGAAAGAACTGTGCATTTGCCCATTTGTGCTTTATTTCATTTATTAGAGAATTTCTATCGCAATCTGAAAATTGTATTTCACATACCCCTCTTGATGTGGAAACTATAAAACATTCTCCAAAAGGAGTTGCGGAAAAGCCATATTCAAAACGAATACCTGCTCCTTTACTCTTGTACTCTTGTGGTGTGACGGCTTCTATTTTTACAAATAAGTCATAAACTCTCGATTGGGCAGATAGCCCCACTTTTTCGGCTGCTTCAATCAGGTTGGAAGTATCTTGTAACTCTTGTTTCAAGGCTTCTATCGTGAGATGTTCCAAAAATTTCTTTGGGCTTACTCCTGCCCATTCCGTGAATATTCGTTGGAAATGAAAAGGACTTATGCCAATATATTGTGCTAATTCATCTAATGTTGGCTGTTGCTTAAAGTTTTCAACCAAATATTGAATAGCTTTTTCAATTCTTGTATAGTTTATATTTTCAATCATAATAACCATGTTTGATAAATCCTAAAGATGGTTCGCTCTCGGTACTATATGAAATAGGCGCAAAGATAGGGATTGCTAATAATGCCTACAACCCATTTCTTGCTATTGTTTACTAAAATGTTATATCACAAAGCATTATATTGATGCTTCATTAGATTTTTTTATTTTGCCAGTTGCCTTTCCATAAATAAAAAAAGGAAGTGAAAATCATGGCATAATAAACAATATCTGAAGTCCAACATATTGCGACATCCATTTTTAGGTAAACCGCAATATATACGATATAGCCTACATATATACATAGGCTGCACAACTCAATAAATAAGGTTGAACGTGTACTGCCTGTTCCCGAAACTGCAAAGAAATAGACAAAAGCCGGAACTGCAACTATATATGCCGACAACATTACCCAAAGTGATGGCAGGGCATTTGCTATCAAATCCGGAGTATCTGTATATATACGTAGGAACATCGTAGGAAATATTGCAATAGTAAGAGCCAGTGGAATAATAAAGCAATAGCAGTTTTTAATTATATTGTTGCAAAGCGGCATCACCCTTTTTATCTCTCCATTACCTATTAAGTTGCTAACCAGTGAACTACCAGTAGATGCAAAAGCATTGACAAAAATAAATAATAAGGCAGAAGTGTTTCGCACTATATTGGTTATGGCAAGAGAACGTTCTCCAAGGTGTTCTATCGCAACAAAAAAGACCAACCATGAACCAGTAGATATAAATGATTGAAGCATCGTCCAAAAAGACACATTCAATATTTCAAATAGCGTCTTTATTTTAAAACCTGTAAAATGGAATAGCTTATATAGTTTATAATTAACCTTTTGGTGAGTAAATAGATAAAAGAATACAACCGATACAGCTTCCGAGATAGAAGAGGCAATGGCTGCACCAGCAATACCCATAGTTGGAAATCCACATTTGCCAAAGATTAAAATATAATTCAATATCATATTAGTAAGTACCATGACAATAGAATTTATTGTTAATATCTTTGTCTGTGTTGTACCAATATAAAATGCACGGAACATTACGGATATGAAAGAAAAAAAGAAGCCATATACACGCCAATCCATATAATCTATTGCGGCATGGTACACATCTTTGGATTTAATCATCAAGTGTAGCAACTGTGGGGAATAAACTTGTGAAAGGATAAATACGCAGGTTGCTATGACTAACAAGAATAATGTTCCTTGCGTAAAAATAGCACCTATGCGATGATATTGTTTTTCTCCATTACGCCGGGCTATCAAAATTTGAGCACCCACACTAAAACCAAATCCTAACATATAAATAGCAAGATAATACATACTTGCTACAGCCGATGCCCCTAATTCAACTTCTCCTACACGCCCTAAATAGGCTGTATCTGTTAATCCTATCAGTTGTTGCATTAATAGGCTGATTAATACTGGATATGTGATATGACGAATTTCTTTACTTGTAAATTGCATAATTGAGTTATTTTATAAATGACTGCAAATTACGCAATAGGATTTTGCGGTAGCAACCCAATTCTTGCTTTAGGTGTAAGGTGCAAGTATATATCTATATATATAGCTTGCACCTTACACCTAAGCTGAAACATTTATATTCAAAGACTTGCGTAATTCGGAAAGAAGCAGTATCTTTGAACCCGTGAGATAGGCAGACAAACAGCGGACAAAGCTGGACAGATAACTCTGTGAAAATCGTTACTGTTTCGTTACCTATTTGAAATATTGGAAAATAAAAAAACTGATTTATAGGTGGTTAGGTGTTTGGGTTCAGTACCCTCCCTCTCCGCTGAAATATTCGGACAAATCCGAAGAGAAGAAGCAAATAGTCCTGCAAATTCAACGATTTGCAGGACTATTTTTTTTATCCTCTTATGTCTGTCTTACTGCAAATATTATCTCTATTTTAGTGACGTTATCAATATGATAGATAATGTAGCAATTATTCTGCTTTCAACTATTCAGTTTCCTCTAGAAACATTATTATATTAAGGTTATTTTATTGAAAAGCCACAAAAGTTAGCTATAATACCCTCTATCGGGAATAATAGCTAACTATATATGCCATATCGTCATTTCACCTCGACTTTTAACCCCCTATCTTTGCAACATCAGAAAACAATTGAATAACTTAATTGTTAAACGGAAAATTATGAGAAAGAAATTGTTATTTTTAACAGCACTATTAATATCGGGAACGATGTTAGCTCAGGAAGGAGAAAATATTATGAAGAAGTATGAAAATCAACTGCCACAGGAAGGAAGAGGAAGTGTACGTGTAGCCTATCAAGGAAAAGCTATTGACCAGATGATTTATGAATTTATGGAAGAACAGGGGATACCGGGCATGACGCTTGCCATTGTGCAGGCTCCTTACATTCCGCGTGTAGCAGGCTATGGGGTTACGGATTTAGAAAAAGGTAATCTGGCTGCGGTAAAAACACTTTGGCCTGTAGGGCCTGTTTCACAAGGTTATGCGGCTGTAGCGGCTATGCAGCTGTATGAAAAAGGCAAATTGGAACTGAACGACCCTGTCGGAAAGTATCTCAAGGATATTCCGGAAAACTGGAAAAGTATTAGTATCCTTCAATTGTTGCAACACAGTTCCGGCATTGCGGATTACCGTGCGCAGGCAGGATTCAATGTGTCGGAAAACTATCAGCCTTTGCAACTTATTAAGACAGTCGAAAGTATTCCCTTGGCTTTTGAACCCGGTACCGATGTGAAGCAAAGTGCGACAAACTTTTTGCTACTGACTTCTATCATTGAAAAAGCGGGCAAAATGCCGTATCATGATTTCGTGAAAAAATATCAAATTGACTACCTTGGTCTGCAACAAACTTATTTCGGTGAGGATTTGGCAAAAGTGAAACAGGAAGATGTAACGACTACCGCTAATGTACATCAGGCTTTTAAAAAGGACAAAGACTACATCAACCCGTCGGAAACGACTACCGGATATATAGAGAAAGATGGGAAACTGGTAAAGGCTCCTTCTGTGAGCCCGACAGCAATGAAAGGTTTCTCAGATGTCTGGGCGTCTGCAGAAAACGTGAGTCATTGGGATATTGCTCTTGCGGGAGGTGTCCTGATTGCCAAGCCAGAGAATCGTGACTTGATTTATAAGCCTACGAAGCTTGCGAATGGAAAAATAGTTCCTGCCATAGCCGGTTGGCAGTTCTATAACCATAAAGGTCTGATGGATATCAAAGGAAATGTTTCCGGGCATTCCGCTTTCTTGAGTCGCTTCACTGATGCTTCCGAGCTGGTTTGTGTCACTCTCCTTGCCAATAAAGAAGGTGTTGATTTAACGAATCTGGGACGTAAGATAGCGGCCGCTTTTGATAGCGGCAAAATGGGGACGGGTACCAATGATAACTTGCTTTACACTTATGAAAGCCAATTCAGTGTAGCAGAAACGATGGCACGTCTCGAACAGATATTGAAAAATAGGGGAATCCCCGTATTTGCGAAATTCGACCATGGTAAGAATGCGCAAGATGTAGGTCTTGAACTACGTCCGAATCAAGTAATTGTCTTTGGCTCCCCTAAAGTGGGAACTAAATTGATGCAGGACAATCCAAGCATCTCTATCGAATTACCACTGAAAATTTCCGCATGGGAAGATGAAAAAGGCAGTGTGTGGGTGGCATTCCCACAGATGGGAGTGATGGCGGCAGGATACGGGCTTGATAACGAACCGGTGATTGGAAAAATGCAGGAATTATTGGAAAAGATTGTTATTCAATCGGCTAGTGTATATTAGTTGAAAAGATAGAAACAGGGTAACGTATAGTATTAAAATAACAAAAGCATCCGGATTAAGTGATCCGGATGCTTTTATTTATCATATATCGGCATCTTCTGTACTGTCTTCCGGCTCATCTTTTTGTATATAAACCGTCCTTGTAGGAAATGCAAAGTCAAGCCCTGCCTTATTGAAAGAAGCCAGAATCTCCATATTCATATTTGAAGTCACTCCTAATATATCCCCTTGCTTCTCGATGTAGTAGATATACATGATATCCAGTGCAGAGTCTGAATATTCTGTAAAGACAGCAACCACATCGGATGGGCTGGAAGAAACATTTTCCACTTTTTGTGGAAGAGCTTTTAAAATCTCCAAGGCCTCTTTCATCTTTTCGGCAGTTGTGTCATACGTCAGTCCGAGATTCAGCACTACCCGGCGCATGGGTTCGGAAGAGATATTGATGATAGAAGCATCGATAATCTTATAATTCGGGAAAGTGATGATACGTTTGTCGTAGTTCATAACCTTTGTGCTTCGGACGCCTACATCAACGACTGTTCCCTCAAAGTTATCCACACGAATCGTATCTCCGATGCTGAAAGGCTTGTCCGTCAGGATGGTGAAAGCACCGAAGATATTCTTTACTGTGTCTTGTGCCGCCAGAGCGAATGCAATACCACCGATACCGAGAGTTCCCAATAGTGCGCTGATATTGACACCGACGTTACTCAATGCCATTATAATACCAATAATCCAGACAATAACCAGGATAGTCCTTTTGATGATCGGCATCATTTTATTGGCATGCCTATCGGGCTGATGTCCCCAATAAACCTGGAGCAAGCCACTGCACAGGCGACCGAAAAACCAAGTGATGTCCAGAACGATTAAAATGCTATAGGCTGTGTCTACCACCTTCACAAAACTGTCCGGATAAACCAATCGGTGAATGGCCAGCCAGATACCCAACAGGATAATGGCAAACTTGAAGGGTGGTTCTAAAGAATAAAAAATAACATCATCCAGATGATTCTTAGTCCGGCCTATTAATGGTTTCAGAACTTTCTTGCTTAATAACGATATCAGTTTTACGATAATAATTGCTCCTATGATAAAAGCTATGGAAATAATCCAGTTCTGGATTGTATTTCCTAAGAATTCATTTTCTAACATATTCTAACTGTTTTTTTAATTGTACATTTTAAAAACTGGTTCCGGTTCTACTGTCTATACAGGATGAGAGCGGATGAGGCTGTGATAGAAATATCTCCTCCCGGCCAATGCTCCTGACTATCCAAATGAATCTGTCCGTCTTTGCAAACCACTATCCAGTCCTGTTCCGGAATATTGATTTCCGCCTGATTCCGGTTACCGTTGTAAGCTACGAGGATTTCTTTCCACTCGTCACCATTGGCATATTCGCCCAATGTATAAGCAATTACACCGGAATCACCCGTATCAAGGAAATGGAGCCATTGCTCCAATCCCTCTACTGTTGGAATGCGAAAGGCTGGATGCGCTTTACGGAGTGCAATCAATCCTCTGATATAATCAAAAATATCACGGTTCTTGGCTTTCAAAGCCCAGTCGATTTGGTTGACAGAGTCCGGTGACTTGTAGCTGTTTGGTTCTCCTTGTTTATCTTGCATGATTTCTTCGCCACCACGGATGAAAGGGATTCCTTGTGAGGTCAGAAGTACCGTATGTACCAATTTGTCGATAGAGGGTAATTCCTCTTCAGCATGTTCGCCCTTTACGGATAGCCTTAACTTGTCTACCAAAGTGTATCCGTCATGGCACGACACGAAATTAATCATTTGCGAGGGAGCACCGGCGTAAGGGGCATCACAATAAAGCAATCCGCCATAGTCCACCTGCGGGTGCTGCGTGCCGCCGACGATACCATATTTAACCGGTTCGAAATGTCCGTTTATATTTCCGGAGGCATATCCGGGTTCTTGTTCGTCGAAGGTACTTCCTTTCAGTCCGTCCCGAAACTCATCATTAAATACGGCAATACCTTCCATCTGTCCGACATTCTCCTTTACTGCCCGCCGCTCGAAAGGCAATGGGGAATCTGCTGCTACCCAACCTTCACCGTAAACGAAGATTGTCGGGTCAATTTTCAGCAGTTCTTCTCTCAAGTGGTTCATCGTTTCAATGTCGTGTATCCCCATAAGGTCAAACCGGAAACCGTCGATATGGTATTCTTTCGCCCAGAACTTTACAGATTCGATGATATAACGGCGAACCATTTCGCGCTCTGATGCCGTCTCATTTCCGCAGCCGGATGCATTGGAATAAGACCCGTCAGGATTTTGACGGTAAAAATATCCGGGGACGGTCAGTTCGAAATTTGAATGATCGGTGGAAGCGGTATGGTTATATACCACGTCGAGTACAATGCGGAAGCCGTTCTGATGAAGGCTCTTCACCATTTCTTTAAACTCACGGATGCGGGTGACGGGATTAGCCGGGTCGGTGGAATAACTTCCGTCGGGCACATTATAATTTTTCGGGTCATATCCCCAATTGTATTTATTTTCTTCCAGGCTCGTCTCATCTACCGTGGCGAAATCAAATGAAGGCAGGATATGGATATGTGTTACGCCCAGTTCTTTCAAGTGATCTAAGCCGGAAGCTTCCCCTTCGGGTGTCTTGGTTCCGGTTTCCGTCAGAGCAAGGAACTTTCCTTTATTCTTGATGCCCGAATTCGGATCAATACTAAAATCGCGATGATGCAATTCATAGAGAATAATGTCGGAGTACATCTCCAGTTCGGGGGATTGGTCAGACTCCCAATCTTCCGGATTCGTTTCATTCCAGTCGATTACAGCCGCACGGTTACCATTGATACCGACAGCTTTAGCCCAAATGCCGGGCGTTTCGTCCAGCCATTTGCCGTCTTTCTCTATTTGGAAGGTGTAGAAAGAACCTTTCAGGTCACGGTCGACATTGATACGCCAGGTGCCATTCTCTGCCATGTCCATATCCAGTTGTTCTTCTTTTTCTCCTCCTTCGCCGGCGGGGTACAGGTTTAAATGAACCCTGTCCGCGCTCGGCGCCCAAAGTGTGAAAACGGATTGTTCGGGTGTATAGACCAATTCGAGATTATTCCCATCATAACATGGATACTTGTCATACGACTCCAATTGGTCTGCGGACGGATGATTTTTTAATTTTCTCATACATTCAATTTTATATTAATACTGTTTAAAATAATCAATGCCTATGTGGTGTAAATGAACTGGTATGTTCTTGTTTGGTATGATGAGAAACAACAGAACAAACAGAATTTATTGCTGTCATCCCGGTAAATATGGATATAAAAAGGATTATTAAGATATTTTTCGTCGTTGCATGAACCATATTCTTGAACTTTCTGCTGTTTAGCATTTGTTCGTTCGGTTTATGGGCAAATTCCTACCATTTTGCTAATAATTCATACTTGTGAAGGAACTTTATTCCATTGCAACTTGTTCTATACTCGTCAATTAAAAAAAATAGAATATGGAAAATGGTGTAATGATGCAGTATTTTGAATGGCATCTCCCGAATGACGGGAAGTTATGGAAACAATTAAAGGAAGACGCGTCGCATCTTCATGATATTGGCGTAACCGCAGTATGGATTCCGCCTGCTTATAAAGCCGACGAGCAGCAGGATGAAGGATATGCAACTTATGATTTGTATGATTTGGGTGAATTTGAGCAAAAAGGGACAGTACGTACAAAGTACGGAACGAAGGATGAACTGAAAGAGATGATTGGCGAATTGCACAAAAATCATATTGCGGTTTATCTGGATGTAGTGCTGAACCATAAGGCAGGCGGTGATTTTACCGAAAAGTTTATGGTCGTGGAGGTTGACCCCAAAGAAAGGAACAAGGCGTTGGGCGAACCGTATGAGATACAGGGCTGGACCGGATATAGCTTCCATGGACGTAAGGACAAGTATTCGGATTTTAAGTGGCACTGGTATCACTTCTCCGGTACGGGATTTGACGACGCCAAGAAACGTAGCGGAGTCTTTCAGATCCAGGGAGAAGGAAAAGCCTGGAGCGAGGGAGTGGACAATGAGAATGGCAATTATGATTTTTTGTTGTGTAATGATATTGATTTGGACCATCCTGAGGTTGTATCCGAGTTGAACCGTTGGGGGAAATGGGTTACCGGTGAACTTGGACTCGACGGATTCCGGTTGGATGCTATCAAGCATATGAAAGACCAGTTTATCGCACAATTTCTTGATGCGGTGAGAAGTGAGCGGGGAGATGATTTTTATGCCGTAGGTGAATACTGGAACGGTGACTTGGAAACACTCGACGCCTATGTGGAAACGGTAGGGCATAAGGTGAATCTGTTTGATGTCCCGTTACATTATAATATGTTTCAGGCAGCACAGGAAGGTAAAGAATATGATTTGCGGAATATCCTGAAGGATACGTTGGTCGAACATCATTGTGATTTGGCTGTGACATTTGTCGATAATCACGACTCGCAGTTGGGAAGTTCGCTGGAGTCCCAAATAGAAGACTGGTTCAAACCGTTGGCATATGGACTTATTCTCTTGATGAAAGATGGTTATCCTTGCCTGTTTTATGGGGATTACTATGGAATAAAAGGAGAGAAATCCCCACATACCAAGATCTTGGACATTTTGTTGGACGCCAGAAGAAAATATGCTTATGGCGACCAGGTTGAATATTTCGATCATCCCTCCACTATCGGTTTTATTCGCACAGGAGATGAGGAGCATACGGGTTCGGGACTGGTCTTTTTAATGTCCAATGACGAAGCCGGCAGTAAGACGATGAGCCTGGGTGAAGGGCATAAGGGTGAGATATGGCACGAAATAACCGGAAGCATTGGAGAAGAAGTAACTTTGGATGAAGAAGGGAACGGTGAATTTACCGTTGATGCCCGTAACCTGGCTGTCTGGGTAAAGAAGGCAATTTAGGTTGCTTAAAATTAAATTCCTTCTTGCACTTTTTATAGAAAATACATACCTTTGGATGCTGAATGATTAAACACGGTAAGATTTTATGCGTTTTTTGGTATGTATTTTAGTGCTTTTATTTGTACACAATCAATTTTCGAGGGCTGATAAAACTATAAATGGTGACTCTCTCTATACTGAAAAGTATATCAGGGATATTTATATCTCCGACTCTAAGCGTGCCCTGCAATTACTGGACGAAGCGGAGAACAGGAAAACAATTTCTTTGCGGGTTATAAACGAATTGCGTAGTTTGTCATATAGTAATATGTATATGAACAAACTCGCATTTATGTATGCAAGAAAAGCTTATTTGCTTGATTCCATATACCAGAAAGACCCGGAACACATGCTGAAAATGACAGTATATTTGGCTGAATTCTCGGCAATGATGAGCAAATATAATGAAAGTATGCATTATGCATTGGAAGGAATCGGGCGGGCACAAGAGTTAGAGAACAGGGAGGCGAAAGCCAGGTTGTTCTTCTGCATGGGAGAGAATAACTGGAGATTATCTTTTAAAGATAAGGCATATGATTATTTCAACCGGACTATTGAACTGCTGCGTGGCTCAAAGGAGATGCGGGAAATGATGTTGCTTTCATATTATTATGGAGCGGAAATGAGCTTTCTGATGACTGATTCCCGAATTGATGAGGCTTTGGAAATTGCTTTTGAGCGTGAGAAGCTGATTGGACGACTTCAAGCATTACCTAAAATTCCCGACGGCTATGTAGACGGCCAATATAGTTATTTATATGCCAAATTGGCCTACATCTATTGCACCGCGAAGAAAAATGAAAAGGCGGAGCAATATTATCAGAAATACTTGTCAAAGAAAGAATCACATACTCCGGATGGAAAAATGTATTCAGTCCCTTATTTGATGCTTTCCGGGCAATATGAAAAAGTCATTGATAACTGCAGAGGGTTTAAGGAACTGATGAGGACTCAGCAGGACACTTTGAACGAACAATATCTGACTGTCCTCCGGCATGAAGTGAAGGCATACTTGGGTATGCATAAATACAAAGAAGTTGCGGAGATACGTGAAACAATTTTAGCCATAACGGACAGCATCAATACCCGCGATAGGAACAATGCCGCATTGGAATTGAATGCAATGTATGGCGCCTCTGAAAAAGAAGAATATATCGCCGAACAGGCCTTTCAACTGAGAATAAGAAATATAACTCTCTGGTTCCTTGCATGTATTGTTGTATTGACTTTGTTTATTGTATGGCGTTTGTGGCGTTTCAATCATATAGTCGAGTATAAGAACAGGACGCTTGCCCGGCTTATAAACGAGAAATTCGCCAATAGGAAAGACGGCAACCAGTTGTCGGAAGCATACGGACAGCAAGCCGTCATATCGGAGATAGAACCGGAATTAATCTCATCCGAAGAATTGGAAGAGCTTTCGGACGACGAAACAGGTGAAGTCAGCGGGGAAGAAGAAGAGAACAGGAAAATATTCCAAGAGTTGAACCGGGTAGTCGTCCAAGACCAATTATATCTTTCGCCGGAACTGTCAAGGGAAGATTTGGCCCACATAGTGCACTTGAATAATGCACGTTTCGCCCGAATGATAAGAGCGTGCACAGGAACTAATTTCAATGGCTATATAAACGAACTTCGTGTGAATTATGCAATCAAACTGTTAAAGACTCATCCTCATTATACGATACGTGCCATAGCTGTTGAATCCGGGTTCAACAGTACCCCGATATTATATAATCTTTTTAAGAAAAAAACTGGCATGACACCCTATGAATTTAAGAAAGCGCAAGAGGCACTTTGACAAGTATGGTGAAATGCCATATGCTGTAACAATATGAAATAAGACCGATAAATTACCAAAAAATACAGAAAAAAGCGGCTGTCCCACATTAATTGCTATTTTGGGACGTTAAATTGTGGATTTGTAAAGTGTAATTGCGCCATTGCAAACCGGATGTGTTTTCGTTTCTATTATTTTTGCTTCATACAAAATTAGGGAAATGGAAAATGTAAATTGTCTGACAATGGAAGTTCATAAACTGAACTTGTTTAAGCAACTTGATTTGCTAATACGTGAAGAAAAACTGTATCGAAATCCGTCATTAAACCGGAGTATCCTGGCGCAACATCTAAGAACCAACCGCACCTATATAAGTGGTTGCGTCCGTCAGTCCATCGGACAGACTCTCTCTGAGTATATTGATACCTTGCGCATATCCGAGTTTGTAGACAGGCTGCAATCGGAAGAAGAACAATGTATGTTTGTTATTGCCGAAGAAGTGGGCTATTCGTCATATACAACTTTCTATCGTTCCTTTATAAAACGCTATGGGATTTCGCCTGCCGAATACAGGCAAAAACTGGAGTAATGTTTCGTTTGCCGGAACAATTTCCGGCTTTTTCGGTTTATTACTATAAAGTTAATTAAATAAATATAGTAATGTTACAAGTTAGGATAAAGCGAGTGTACGAGGATTTTTCAGAAACAGACGGATACAGAGTATTGGTAGACAAGCTATGGCCGCGCGGCATTAAAAAAGAATGGCTGAAATGTGATTATTGGGCAAAAGACATAACACCGTCCGCCGCCCTGCGCAGGTGGTTTCACGAAGATATACCGGGACACTGGAATGATTTCTCCGTCCTGTATCAGAAAGAGCTGGACGCGTCTCAGGCAGTGACCGATTTTCTGTCCCTTATCAAGCCGCATCCGGTGGTGACACTCCTTTATGCTTCAAAAGAACCGGTGTACAATCATGCCCGAATCCTTCGCGATTATTTGGAAATGCGTCTGAAAGAGTGAAATTAAAGTAATTTTTATCTGTTTACGCTTTCTGTCGTTCACTCAATTTCCTACCTTTGTAATCTAAA
>PPYF01159187.1_pt1 | contig 14978 bp, 15 predicted proteins | sample 1559871 | NCBI WGS metagenome assembly PPYF01 (sample SAMN08240021, study PRJNA423297) | Human gut metagenome, whole genome shotgun sequencing project. | reverse complement strand
ATATCTGGAATGATTTTTTCTCAGATACACAAGCAAAACACCTGTTGTCACTACCAGCACACCTGCCAGAAGCTGGGAAACAGGAAGTCCGATTCCCGGCAGGAGAAGCTGATCTGTCCGGAGTCCTTCGATCCAAGCGCGTCCAAGTCCATACCCGAACATATAAAGAAGGAACAACTCTCCCTCGTATTTTTTATGCTTTCGATATGCAAACAGCAAGATCAAAAGAGCACAGCACCACAAAGATTCATATAAAAAAGTAGGATGCACCTGAATGTATTCTACGCCATCGATCATCTGGATATGTGCTCTCATCTGCTCTGTCACATCAGAACTTCTCACTGCATCGATCGGAAGCCGCATCGCAAACAAACTGTCCGTATATCCGCCAAACGCCTCTCTGTTAAAGAAATTCCCCCAGCGTCCCAGCATCTGTCCGTTTAACAGGGCAAGCGCGATCGTATCAAAAATCTGGGGCGCACTCAAATGCTTGATCTTCGCTGCAATGATCACAGTCAGTACTGCTGCAATCACACCGCCGTAGATTGCAAGACCGCCTTCCCGGATATTCAAAATTTCCAGAAGATTGTCTTTGTACATATCCCAGGAAAAGAGCACATAATATAATCTTGCTCCGATGATCCCGAATACAACACCGAACATTCCCATATCCAGATAACTCTCCGGATCCTGTCCGGTACGCTTCGCCTCTGATGTCGCGATCACAAAGCCCAGAAGGATCGCCGTGCCGATGATGATTCCGTAATATGCGATCTCAAATCCAAATACCGAGATTGTCTTTCCGACATGTTCCAAATGGATTCCCAGATGGGGAAAACTAATATCATAGTGCATGCTTCCTGCCTCCAATTATTATACGTTAAAGCGGAATACGATAATATCTCCGTCCTGAACTACATACTCTTTTCCTTCCAGTCTTACCAGACCTTTCTCTTTGGCAGCCGCATGTGTTCCGCATGCCATCAGATCATCATAACTTACCACCTCCGCACGGATAAATCCACGTTCGAAATCTGTATGGATCTTTCCTGCTGCCTGAGGTGCCTTTGTTCCCTTTGTGATCGTCCATGCACGGCACTCCTGCTCTCCCGCTGTCAGATAGCTGATCAGTCCGAGCAGATGATAACTTGCTTTGATCAGTTTTTCCAGACCGGACTCCTCCAGACCAAGATCATCCAGGAATAACTTTTTCTCATCCTCATCCAGCTCTGCGATCTCCTGTTCAATCTGTGCGCAGACTACAAATACTTCACAGTTCTCTTCTGCTGCGTATTCCCGCACTTTCTGTACTCCGGCATTGTCTGCACCGTCATTTGCCAGATCGTCCTCTGTCACATTTGCCGCAAAGATCACCGGCTTGTATGTCAGAAGATTGTAGCTTGTCAGCCACTCCTGTTCTTCCTCATCGTCTGTTGTAAAGCTCTTCGCCATCTTATTTTCTTCCAGATGCTCTTTGATGCGTTTTAACAGCTCCAGCTCTTTTGCTGCTGTCTTATCATTTCTGGAAAGCTTTACCACTTTTGCGATCCTTCTCTCCAAAATCTCCAGATCGGAAAAGATCAGTTCCAGGTTGATCGTCTCGATATCACGCAGCGGATCGATACTTCCGTCCACATGTACAATATTACTGTCCTCAAAACATCTCACAACATGCACAATTGCATCTACTTCTCTGATGTTGGCAAGGAACTGGTTTCCAAGTCCCTCTCCTTTTGATGCCCCCTTTACCAGACCTGCAATATCTACGAACTCAATGGCTGCCGGTGTGATCTTCTTTGTATTGTACATCTCACCCAGAACATCCAGTCTGTGATCCGGTACGGTCACAACTCCCACATTCGGGTCAATGGTACAGAACGGATAGTTTGCGGATTCTGCTCCGGCTTTTGTCAACGAATTAAATAATGTACTCTTTCCTACGTTTGGTAATCCTACGATTCCTAATTTCATTTTTTCTATTTCCTCCTCTAATCCCGCGTCTCCATCAGGATCACGATTCCCTCCGGAAACGTGATCCTGACCGCCTCCTCTGCAAATGCATTGCTTACACAGAGACTGTCATACGCCGTTAATTTATGATTTTTCAGCGGATACTTCGCGCCCTCAATATTAAATTTCTCCACACTCTTTCCCAGTGGAAACACCGAAAAGTACGGTCCGTATGCCTCTTTCTTTGAAAGTGTGATCTCCCGGTCCAAGAGCCGGATCCGATTACGACTGTCCACGATCCGCACATCTGCTCCTGCATCCAGTCCGATTTTTAAACACTGCACATTCGCCCATATATGATCGATCCGATTTCCGGTCGCCCCCAGGATCAGGATATTCTTTCTTCCCAGATCCAGACACAAACGCAGTGCGATTTCTGTATCTGAGGCATCTTTGACCGGATTGAACTTGCGGATCGGCACTTTTGTTTCTTTCTCATAGTACCCTAAAATTTCACCGGATACGCTGTCAAAATCTCCCACAATATAATTCGGGCAGATTTCATGCCTGTAAAGAAACTCCAGTCCTCTGTCCACTCCTATGATAAACTCAATCTCCGGATTTTCCAGAACAGATCTTGCAAATTCTTCTTCCAGCATCCCGCCGCTTACGATCACAGTCCATCTATTCATTGGCGCTTAAAATCTCCATAAATCCTTTTACATTCTCTGCCACATTTCCTTTGAACACAGCAGAGCCTGCCACGATCACATTCGCTCCCGCATTCAGCACTTCTTTGACATTGCTGTGGTAAATTCCTCCATCCACTTCAATGTCTGCCTGGATCCCTCTTGCATTCAGCAGATTTCTTAATTCTTTGATCTTGTCCAACGACTCCGGAATAAATGCCTGTCCGCCAAATCCCGGTTCTACAGACATGATCAGAAACATCTCCGTTTTATCCAGTACCGGTTCCAGTGCAGATACCGGTGTATTCGGTTTAATCGATACTCCCGCCTTCATTCCGCATGCATGGATCTTATCCACAGTTTCCACCAGATTCTCACATGCTTCTACATGAACCGTCAGAATATCAGCTCCTGCTTTTGCAAAATCTTCCACATAACGAATCGGCTCTGTAACCATCAGATGCACATCCATCACCTGCTGTGTATGCCCTTTGATAGATGCAAGAACCGGCATTCCGAAAGAAATACTCGGCACAAACATTCCATCCATCACATCAAAATGGATATACTCCGCTCCTGCTGCTTCTGTCTCTTTTAACTGCTCGCCAAGTCTTTTAAAGTCTGCCGACAAAATCGATGGTGCAATTCTGTTTTTCATAAATCAATACCTCTTCTTTTCTTTCAATTCTGTATACATCTCCAGATAATTTTTATATCGGACCGGATGGATTTTTCCCTCTTCCAGCGCCTCTTTTACCGCACATCCCGGTTCATGCACGTGATCGCATCCCTGAAATCGGCACTGCCCTTCATAGGAAGCAAATTCCCGAAAATAGTACTTCAATTCTTCTTTTTCAAAATCATTGACATAAAGTGAGCTGAATCCCGGCGTATCCATAATGTAGGAATCCGCATCTACTGCGATCAGCTCAGAATGCCTTGTGGTATGCTTTCCACGTTCAATCTTTCTGCTGATCGTTCCGGTTTCCATCTGCACCTGATTCTGAAGCAGATTGATCAGAGACGATTTCCCGACTCCGGAAGGTCCTGCGATCGCCGTTGTCTTTTTCAGCAGAAGACGACGGATTTCTTCTATATTCTCCTGCTCCAGTGCGCTGGTAAATACGATCGGATATCCACATTTCTCATAGATTGCTTCTAATTCTGCAATTTCCGGACTGGTCGCAATGTCTTTCTTATTAAAACACAAAACTACCGGTATCTCTTTTCGCTCCATCATGACCAGAAACCGGTCCAGAAGATTGAAATGCGGCGTCGGCTTTGTCACTGCGAACACCACCAGTGCCTGATCGATGTTTGCCACTGCCGGACGGATCAGCTCATTCTTTCTGGGAAAAATCTCCACAATATTCCCTGTCTTATTTTCTTCATCCAGTATTTCTATTCGGACATTGTCCCCTACTAAAGGCTTGATCTTCTCTTTTCGGAACACGCCTTTTGCCTTACACTCATAAACACCGGATTCTACTACGTTTACGTAGTAGAATCCGGCAATTCCCTTGATTATTTTTCCCTGCATAATTTCCTCTGCTGTCAGTGGTTCGCTCCTGACGATGAACCACCGTTTGATCCGCTGTCATTTCCATTATTGTTATCTCCGTCTGTCGGCGGATCCGGTGTCACATTTTCCGGTCCGAGACTGACCACAATATCAACTGTTGACCCTTTTTCGATCTGACTTCCAGGTGTCACAGACTGACTGATTACATATCCTTTTGTAACAGTAGAATCATAAGATTCTGTCACATTCGCTGTCAGACCTAATCCGGAAAGCTTTGCTTCTGCCTGACTTCTTGTCAGACCGGAGAGAGTCGGTACTTCTACAGTCTCTGTCTTCTTGCCTTTGCTCAGGACATAATTGACAGTCGTTCCTTTTTCCACCTGTTCACCGGCTGCCGGCACTGTCCGGATAATGGTGCCTTCCTCATACTCATCACTATACTCACTGGAGCTTTCACTTCCAAGTGTCAGTCCCACTCCCTGCAGCGTAGTCTGGGCACTGTCCGGATCCGCACCGGATACATCCGGTACACTGATCTTCTCTTTGCCCATGCTGACAACCATTGTCACTGTATTGCCCTCTGCCCACTCTGTTCCGGCTGTCGGATTTGTGGAAATCACATATCCCTGCGGCACACTGTCGCTGTAATCTGTCTCAGATGCCACAACAAACCCTTTGTCTTCCAGCTGCTTTTGTGCATCCGCCTCAGATTTTCCTGTTACATCCGGTACTTTGGCAGTTTTTTCTGCCGGTCCGCTGCTGATCTTCACAGTGACCGTCGAATTCTCTTTTACTTTTTCTCCTGGTTTTGGATCCTGTTCCGCAATCTCGCCTTTTTCATATTTGTCTGAAGCGACCTGACCTGCTGACTGATATCCGATGTTCTTCTTTGTGAGTGCTTTTCTTGCCTTTTCTTCCGTCATTCCCCGAATATCCGGTACAGAAACCTTCTTTTCCTTCTCTTCGGTCACTACCTTGCCAGGCATGAATCCGCCGACTGCCTTACTGATTCCAAAGATCACTCCGATCGCAACAATAACTGCCACAACGATCATCAAAATCTTTGTGACCTTTTTCATCTGTGGATCGACTTCTTCTTTTTTGCCTTTTCTGCCATCTTCCCGACGATTTCTTCGATCGTATGAATCATCATCATACTCCTCGTCGTCATAGGATTCGTCCGGATCATCATAGTCCTCACCGTCATAATCCCGATTCTGAACTCTTGCGATCTCCTGCGTATCCATGACCACGAATAAATATCACTTTTTTCATCTACCACGCCGCCCCTTGCCTGCTCCGGCGATGTGTAATGAACCGATCCCATCACGCTGGTGCTGATCGTATTGGACGAAGTCGTTGCTCTTGCAATTCCAAAATCTGTAACCTTTACTTTTCCGTCTTTTGAAATAATGATATTCTGCGGTTTGATATCCCGATGTATGATATGCTGGTTGTGGGCTGCCTGAATTCCCGTCACCATCTGAATGGAAATGCTGATCGTCTCTTTTGCAGAGAGTCTGCCTTTTTTCTCGATATATTCTTTTAATGTGATGCCTTCCACAAGCTCCATCACCATATAATAAACTCCGCGGTCCTGCCCCACATCATATACGTTGACTACGTTCGGATGCATCAGACCTGCTGCTGCCTGAGCTTCGCTTAAGAACTTTTTGATAAAAGTCTCATCTGAGCGAAAATCGCTCTTCAGCACCTTGATCGCCACATACCGGTTCAGCTTATGGTCTTTGCCCTTATACACATCCGCCATACCGCCGGAACCGATACGATCCAGGATCTCATAGCGCTTTCCTAAAAAGATACCTTCTTTTAACATATACTCACCTCATCTGCGAACGGCTCTACCAGTACGATCCCGATATTGTCCGTACCACCGTTCTCTTTTGCCGTTTCTACCAGAGACTGTGCAGATTCCACAATATCTCTGCCCCCCTGTACAATATGGAACAGCTCTTCATCCTCCACCATATTGCTGAGTCCGTCTGTACACATCAGAATGATGTCTCCCTTTTTCAGACGGTGCTCATAAAAATCAACCTCTACGCTGTCTTTTGCACCGATTGCTCTCGTAATAATATTTTTATCCGGGTGATGCTTTGCTTCCTCCGGCTTGATCCCGCCAAGGCGTACCATCTCTTCCACCAGAGAATGGTCTTTTGTAAGCTGTACGATACCCTGATTGATCAGATACAGCCTGCTGTCTCCCACATTTGCAAAATACATCATCTGGTTGACGATCGTTGCCAGTACTACCGTAGTCCCCATCCCCTTTAAATGAGGATCCTCGGAAGCTTTTTTGATGATCTCTCTGTTGGCTGTCTTGATCGCCGAAACAAGCGCTCTCTCTACGTCCTGCTCACTGGTATTCTCCAGCTCGCGTTTTAAAACTTCCACTGTATACTTAGAAGCATAATCACCTGCCTGATGACCGCCCATTCCGTCTGCTACAACAAACAGATTCGGAAGAGGTCCCAGAGAATTGTCTGTCATATAGACATAGTCTTGATTCACTTGTCTTACCATCCCAACATCTGTAATGGAAAATGTCTTCATACGCTCTCTCCTTTACTCATTCTCTGTTTTTACATAGCGTCTTCTGAGCTGACCACAGGCGCCGTCAATATCTGCGCCCATTTCTCTTCTTATAGTAACATTTATTCCGCTTTTTTCAAGTTTATTTTTGAAATTCAACGCATTTTTGCGGGAAGGCTGCTGAAAATCACGCTCTTTGATCGGATTGACCGGAATCAGATTCAAATGGCAGTTGCGGGATTTTAAGATTCCGATCAGTTCCTCTGCATCTTCCTGTGTGTCATTCACTCCGTGAACAAGGCTGTATTCAAAAGTCACCCTTCTTCCTGTCTCCTGAAAATAAAAATCACATGCTTTGAGCACTTCCTGCAAGTCATATTTATTTGCCACCGGCATGAGCTGCTTTCTCTTTTCCTGAGTAGAGCCGTGCAGAGAAAGTGCCAGTGTGATCTGCAGATGCTCCATGGCAAGCTCGCGGATCTTCGGCACGATCCCACAGGTGGAAACATTTCCGTCAGAAAGCTGAAATAAAAACTTATTCGTTGCGTCAATCTTCGAAATCTGACGCTCCAGCATTTTTACCGGAAGGATCTCATATTCCGCCTCCAGTTTTTCCCGGAGCGCTTTGGAGAGATTCGTCATCTCTTCAAAACTGTCAGCAAGCTTTACATGCAGCCATTCATAAATCTGCTTTGCACGAAATTTCTTTTCCCCGATCTGTTCCATCTCTGCGGCCAATTGTTCATATGTATATGCGCGAATATCTTTCTTCATCCTTTTTCTATCCTTTTATTTCTTTCCAAATCTGGCAATAAAAAAGCCGTCACTTTTATGAATTCCCGGGAGCAGCTGCAGACATCCTGCTTCTTCCACACTATTCTGAAGAGTGCTGCACAGTCTGTCCGCGATCGGATCCAGTACAAATTCCGGAAATTCTTTTAAAAACCAGTGTACATTTTCTATATTTTCTGCCGGATTGATCGTACAGGTGCTGTAGATCAGCGTTCCTCCCGGCCGGACATAGGACGCAGCATTTTTCAGAATCTCCCTCTGCAGTCCTGCCAGCTCTTTGGTGCTCTGTTCGGTTGCTTTATATTTTAAATCTGTCTTTTTTGCAAGAACCCCTAATCCGGAACAGGGCAGATCTGCAATCACAAGATCCGCCGCATCTTTTACATCCGCATCACAGACAGTCGCATCTTTTTGTACTGCGTGAATATTCGTAAGACCGCTTCTCTCGATATTTTCCGTGATCAATCCTACTTTATACAGGCTTAGATCTCTGGCTTCTACACTTCCTGTTCCCCGCAGTTTTTCTGCAACATGAAGTGCTTTTCCGCCCGGTGCCGCACAGACATCGATCACCCGATCCCCTTTCTTTGGATCTGCGAGTTCTCCCACCAGCATGGAACTGATATCCTGGACATAAAACTCTCCCTTTTGAAAACTTTCCAGCTCTGAAAGATGATCATAGTCCTGAATCCAGAACGCGTAGGACAGATATGGATGCGGCGTTACCGTAACCCCTTCCTTTTGCAGGCTTTCTTTCAGATTTTCCGGCGTTGTCTTTGCCAGATTACACCGGATCGTCACCGGTGTCTCTTCCTGGAAGGCCTGCAGCATGGATTCGATCACATCCAGATCATAAGTCTTCTTCCACAATTTTAAAATCCACTCCGGCATGGAATACACAACAGACAGCCGTTCGATCCCCTCTGTGGGATACTCTACCTGATCCAGACCTCGCGCCACATTGCGGAGCACTCCGTTTACAAATCCACGCAGGGTGCCGAATCCTTTTTTCACTGCCAGCTTTACTGCCTCGTTGCACACTGCCGAATCCGGCACGCTGTCCATATACTTCAGCTGATATACAGCACTTCTCAAAATATTGCGGATAACCGGCTTCATCTTGTTGACCTTCACTTTGGAAAACTGATTCAAAATATAATCCAGTTCGATCATGTGCTCCAGTGTTCCTTCAGTCACTCTCGTGATAAATGCGCGTTCCTTTTTCTCCAGATACTGATATTTTTCCAGGACGGCATTCAATGCAAGATGGCTGTAGACATTCTGCTGTGTCACCTCCATCAGGATTGCCAGCACCAGTTCTCTCTCTGTCACCTGTTTAGTCATCTCTTCTTCCTCCGCTTATGATCAACAGACGAAGCAGCTGCAGAATCATAGATGCGGCACTTGCCACATACGTCATCGCTGCCGCCCGCAGCACTGCCTTTGTCTGACTTAATTCTTCCGGATATAACATTCCGGATGTTTCCAAAATACGGATTGCACGGCTGGAGGCATTAAATTCTACCGGCAATGTCACGATCTGAAACAGCACTGCAGCCGAAAACAGCAAAATTCCGAGATTGATCAGCAGACTTGCTGTATTTCCATTCATGAATAATCCGATAATGATCAGCGGCCAGGCTGCCATAGAGCCGAAATTCGCAACAGGTACCAGAGCACCTCTGATCTGAAGAGGCGCATACCCTTTCGCATGCTGGATTGCATGCCCGCATTCATGCGCAGCCACACCGATGGCGGCCACCGATGCTGAGTTATAGGTTGCATCAGAAAGCCCCAGCGTCTTATTTGCCGGATTATAATGATCTGTCAGATTGCCCGGAATGTGATGTACTGTTACATCATAAATCCCGTTTGCATGCAGGATTCGCTCTGCTGCATCCTTCCCTGTCATACCGGACCGGCTCCGCACCTGTGCATATCTTCGATAGGTACTGTTGACATGCGCCGAAGCTGCCATACATATTACGGCTCCGATAATCACTAATATATAAGTAGGATCATAGTAAAAAAACATGCTCTTCCTCCAATCCTTTTATTTATGAATGAAACAACGTTCCTTCTTCGAGATGATATCCTCTTAAAAATGCATCTGTCTTCATTCTCTTCTTTCCCGGAATCTGCAATTCCTGTACGATTAAAGTTCCATCTCCTGTCTGCACAGAAAAACTGTCTTTTGTCACATCTGTAACCGTTCCCGGCTGTGCCTTCGTCTGCTCTTTTGAGACTTTTGCACTCCAGATCTTCACCACTTTATTCTCCCAGTGTGTATACGCACTCGGCCAGGAATTTAATCCCCGGATCAGTCTCTCGATTGCTTCTGCGGAAGCATTCCAATCGATGTTTCCCATTTTTTTGTTCAACATACTTGCATAATGTGTAGGAGTCTCTCCCTGTTTTTGAGGAACGATGGTTCCTTCTTCCAGTGCTTTTAATGTCTCCACGCAAAGTGCTGCTCCGGCTTTTGACAATTTGTCATGAAGACTCTCTCCCGTCTCTTCTGCCGTGATCGGCACTTCGGTCTTAAGCAACATGTCACCCGTATCCAGACCTTCATCCATCTGCATGGTGGTCACACCTGTCACATCTTCTCCGTCAATGATCGCCCACTGGATCGGTGCCGCTCCTCTATATTTCGGAAGCAGAGACGCATGTACATTGACACATCCATATGGTGTCAGTTCCAGAATTGCTTTCGGAAGAATCTGTCCGAAAGCGACCACTACGATCACATCTGCCTTATATCCTGCCAGTTCTTCCACACAGGCCGCTTCTCTTACCTTGATCGGCTGAAATACCGGGATTCCATGAGAAAGTGCCGCCTCTTTCACCGGCGGAAACTGCATCTCCTTGCCTCTTCCTTTTGGCTTATCCGGCTGCGTCACTGCCAGACACACCTCATGCCCGGCTTCAATCAGCGCTTCCAGTGTTCCCACCGAAAAATCCGGTGTTCCCATAAAAATCACACGCATCTATTCTACCTCCTCTTCCGGTGGTTCTACATCATGCAGTCCGTCCTCCACACGTTCTACATACATATGTCCTGCAAGATGATCGATCTCATGACAGAATGCTCTTGCAAGAAGACCTTCGCCTTCCAGTTCCACTTCTTCCATTTCTTCATTGAGTGCACGTACCTTCACATAGTTTGGTCTTGTCACGATCCCCCATTTGCCCGGCAGGCTTAAGCATCCCTCTTCGCCTGTCTGCTCTCCGGATGTCTCAATGATCTCCGGGTTGATCAGCACGATCGGGCCTTCTCCCACATCGATCACAACGATCTGCTTCAAGACTCCCACCTGAGGTGCTGCCAGTCCCACACCATATTTTTCATACATCGTATCCAGCATATCCTCGATCAAAATTTTTGTGCGCATCGTCATCTTTGTGACCGGTTTGCACTGTTTTTCCAAAATGTCATCTCCCATGATCCTGACTTCTCTGATTGCCATAATTTCACTGTTCCCTTCTATTTATTCTTTGTTATCTTTTAAAAAACATGCATCGGATTGAAATCAAACTGAATCCGCATCTTGCGATATCCCGGATTTACTTCAATATATTGTTCCAATCCGTTCTTTATCCTCACAAGTGTATCATAATTTTCATCTTTTATGTAGATTACTTTGCGATACACATCATTAATCTTTCCGATTCCCGGACTTGCAGGTCCGATGATCTTCGCAGTTTCTTTCGGAGCAATCCGGATCGAAAACTCTTTTAAATACTTACACCCTGTCTCTAACAGCACCTCATCCTCACAGCTTACCAGAACTGCAAGCAGATTTTCTACCGGGGGATATCCCATGATCTGCCGATACCGGATCTCCTCCTCATAAAACGCCTCATAATCCTGTGCTGCGGCGGTTACGATACTGTAATGCGTGGGAGTGTAGGTCTGGATCACAGCTTCTCCTTCTTTCTGCCCCCGTCCGGCTCGCCCTGCCGCCTGTGTCAAAAGCTGGAAGGGTTCCGACCAGTACATCTGCTTCTCCATTCGCAAATGCAGACAAGATTTTTTCATGGCCGTCTTTCTGTCTTGTTGTGTCCATGTCCATACGAAGAACTCTTGCCTGCGGAAACTGTGCTTTTACAATGTCTTCGATCTGCTGTGTTCCTGCCCGAAATTCTCCGATATGTCTGGAGCCGCACTCCGGGCAGACAGGTGTCCTTGGTTCTTCATATCCGCAGTAATGACAGACCATCTTTCCGTTTCTGTGATACGACAGCGAAACATCGCAGTGCGGACACTTTACCACATGGCCGCACTCTCTGCAGGAAAGAAACCCTGCATACCCTCTCCTGTTTAAAAACAACATGATCTGTTCTTGTTTTTCCAGCCGGTCTTCCATCAACTCCTGCAGATGCCGGCTTAAGATCGAACGGTTGCCTTCTTTTAACTCCTGCCTGAGATCCGCTACATAGACGCTCGCCATCTTTTGCATTCCCGAACGGTTCTTCAATTCCAGCAGGCGGTACTCCCCGTTTTTTGAGCGATACATTGCTTCCAGAGACGGGGTTGCCGAGCCAAGTACTACGCTGGCATGTTCCAGATTTGCCCGCTCTATGGCAGTCTCTCTGGCATGATATCTTGGTATCTGTTCACTTTTATAAGTTGTTTCATGTTCCTCATCAATAACGATCAGCCCCAGCTCCGGAAATGGTGTAAACAAGGCGGACCGCGGGCCGATCATCACGTCGATCTCTCCCGCTTTTGCCCGCATCAACTGATCATAACGCTCTCCGGCAGACATTCTGGAATTTAAGATGGATACCCGATTTCCAAAACGCCGGTAAAACCGCATCACTGTCTGATACGTCAGTGCAATCTCAGGAATCAGGACAATCGCCTGTTTTCCCTCACTGACCACCCGGCGGATCATCTCAATATAAACTTCCGTTTTTCCACTGCCGGTCACACCGTACAACAAATAAGCTGCCCGCACATCTCTGCTGTACTCCTGCCAGAAGCACTCGATCGCATGCTCCTGCTCTGCCGTAAACACAAGAGTTTTTGCTCTCTGCTCTTTTTCTTTCACCGGATTTCGAAACACCTGCTCTGATTCCAGAACTGCCACCTGCTGTTCTTCCAATGCATTGACGACACTGCGCGTAATATTCAGTTTTTTCGTAATCAGTTCGTATTCAATGACCGGATCCTCCAGAAGTGCTTCCAGAAGTCTTGCTCTCGCCTTCTGATTCTTCTGCTGATAATAATGCAGCTGCGCTTCTGCCCGTTCTTTGCCAAGCAGCAGACGGACATACTTTTTGATCTTGGCATTCTCTTTTTGTTTGATCGGCAATACCGTCTTGAGTGCCTGGATCATCGTTCCGCCATAATGTTCTTTCATCCATGCCGCCAGCGCGATCAGCTTCGCCTCGATCTCTACACTATTTCTGGAAATATCTTCGATCTCCTTGACTTTGGAAAGATCATAGTCGCAAGTCTCTGAAATTCCTACCACATAGCCTTTCGTCTGCCGGTTGCCTTTCCCAAACGGAATCACAACCTCCATTCCCACATTCAGCTCTTCTTTTAACCACTCCGGAATTCGATATTGAAAGATCCGATCCAGTTTTTCATGTTTTATATCTACAATAATATCTGCAAACAATCCATTTCCCCTGCTTATTTTTTCTGTTCCTCTTCCAGTTCTGTTAAGATCTCCGCAATCAGAACCCGCTCATCCATCGGATGCTTCACACCTTCGATCTCCTGGTAATCTTCATGCCCTTTTCCTGCAAGCACGATCACATCCCCGGTCTGCCCGTGTGTGATCGCATAACGGATGGCTTCTTTCCTGTCTATGATTTCCACATACGCTCCGTCCGTCTTTTCGATTCCCACTTTGATGTCATCGATGATCGCCTGCGGCTCTTCAAATCTCGGATTATCGGAAGTGATGATCGTCAGATCTGCCAGACGGCCGGACACTTCTCCCATCTCAAAGCGTCGGTCTCTGGAACGGTTTCCACCGCATCCGAACAGACATACCAGACGTTTTGGATGATATTCTTTTAACGTGGTCAAAAGACTCTCCAGACTCATGGCATTGTGTGCATAGTCGATCATCAGAGTGAATTCATCAGACACTTTCACCATCTCGATTCTGCCCTTAACCTTCGCCTTTTTCAAAGCCGCCTGAATGTGCTCTTTCGGCACATCAAAGTGTCTGCACACTGCAATCGCTGTCAGTGAATTGTAAACACTGAATGTTCCCGGTACATCAATCTCCACATCAAAATCCATGACTCCTGCCACATGATATGCCACACCGAGATATCCCGGTCTGGACACCAGATTTACATCTTCAGCCCGCAGATCCGCCTCTTTGCAGAAACCAAATGTCTCCACTTTACATGTAGCATTTTTAAATACATCCTTAAAATACCTGTCATCTGCATTGGCAATTCCAACCCTGCACTGCTGGAACAGTAAGCCTTTGCATCTTTTATAATCTTCAAAATCCTTGTGTTCATTCGGTCCGATATGATCTTTTCCAAGATTTGTGAAAATCCCGATTTCAAACGGAATCCCTGCTGTCCGGTGCAGCATCAGTCCCTGGGATGACACCTCCATGACCACGCTGTCACAGCCGGCTTCCACCATTTTGGCAAAATACTGATGAATGGTATAAGATTCCGGTGTCGTATTCGCTGCCGGAATCACTTCCTCTCCGATAATGGCCTCAATGGTTCCGATCAGTCCTACTTTATGTCCGACTCCCTCCAGAATGGATTTGATCATATAGGTCGTGGTCGTCTTTCCTTTTGTCCCTGTAATTCCAATAATGTGCAGCTTCTCTGCCGGATAGCCGAAATAAGCGGCAGAAGCAAGTGCGAGTGCGTACCTTGTGTCTTCCACACGGATCACAGTCATTCCCGCCGGTGCCTCTACATCCTGCTGCACGATCACGGCTTTTGCTCCTTTTTTTGCCACATCAGCTACATACTGATGTCCGTCTGAGACAGCGCCGCTGATGCATACAAACACAGATCCTTCTTCTACTTTACGGGAGTCATTGATCAATGTTGTAATTTCGATCTTGTCACTCCCCTGTACTACTTCATATTCCAAACGTTCCAATAACTGTTTTAAAATCATAACTGTTCCTCCTGATCAAAGAGATTTTCATCCCTGCATACATTCTATAGGATACCATAAAACAATCTCAGTTGCAAAAGCTGATAGAAAAAAGAGCCCGGATGAATCGGAAATCTTTTCCTTTTCATCCGGGTTTGTTATCTTCTGCAAAATAATACTGCAGATTTCCTATCTTGTAAGGTAGAACGTTACAGAAGTCGTATCACCATACTGCAGCATCCGATACCCTTCTTCTCCCTCTTCCAGTTCATAGCTTGCCGGCAGATCTTCTTTTACCATAGACAGATCAAATCTAAATTCTCCCGTCTCAGTTCCTGTATGTGTCCACTGTCCGGTACGAACACGGCCG
>PPYF01158717.1_pt1 | contig 14984 bp, 13 predicted proteins | sample 1559871 | NCBI WGS metagenome assembly PPYF01 (sample SAMN08240021, study PRJNA423297) | Human gut metagenome, whole genome shotgun sequencing project. | reverse complement strand
GAGACGTCTGGCTCAATGCAGAGGGCCGCCGCTTCGTCTCCGAAGGTGAAACCTTTGATGTTATCCGCAGCGCTGTCGAAGCTCAGCCCGAAGGCCGGCTGTGGGTTGTTTCTGACGTCAAGAGCAATAAGGGCGCGACGCTCCCCGTCAAGCTGATGAGCGGAACGGTGGCGAGCGCTGAATCGCTGGAAGCCCTTGCCAAAGCGCTGCAGGTGCCCTTTACGACCCTCAGGGCTTCCATTGACCGCTGGAACCAGTCCGTCAAGAGCGGCTGGGACCAAGACTTTAACCGCCCGATGCCCGCGCAGGCGCAGACGATCGACACGCCGCCCTTTTATTACGGCGAAGAACGCTTTTCCATTCATTACACCTCGGGCGGCATTGCTATCAGCCCCAAAGCGCAGGTGCTTGACCGCGATGATCACCCCATTCCCGGTCTCTATGCTGCCGGGGAAACAACGGGCGGGGTTCACGGCCGCACCCGTCTGGGCGGCTGCGCCCTGACGGATTGTTTCGTCTTCGGACGAATCGCCGGGAAGGAAGCGGCGCTGCGAAGCCACAAAAGCCTCCGTCCCCGCTGATATACAACCGCCAAACACCAGCCGCTGCCCGCTCATCAACTGCCCGGACCATAGCGTCACCCATCCGTGATTATCGGTCGTCCCGCCTCTGCGGGACGCTTTGACAAGGGTCGCAATACCGCAAAAGGCCTGCAGCTCTAAGTGCATTGAATCAGTATGCTTCCTTCTTAAAGCGCATCAATACTCAAAAAAAGGAAATCACATGCACAAACGCCGTCTTATCCAGTTTGCACTTGCCGGTCTCGCCAGCTTGACGATCCATCCGCTCGCTGCCGCAGCTGCCGGTCAGGCGGCGGATGAAGATCTGCCGCTTCTGGTGGCCGGCATGGATGCGGCCTACCCGCCCTTTGGCTTCAAGGATTCCAAAACAGGCGAATTCGTGGGCTTTGACGTGGACATCATCCGTGCCATCGGCCGCACGGCGGGCTTCAGGGTTAAAGTGGAGAACATTCCCTTTGACGGTCTGATTCCGGCCCTCAAGACCCGAACGATTGACATAGCCATTAATGACATTGGGATTACGGCCGAACGCGCCAAGAGCGTTGACTTCTCGGACCGCTATTACATTGCCGGCATGGGCATTGTCGTCGCCAAAGGCTATCAAGGCATTCAAAGCGCAAAAGATTTGGAAGGCAAACGACTAGCGGTAACGATCGGATCGACCGGCGAAATCGCCGCCAAACGAATTCCGCATGCGCAGGTACGCGTCTTCAATACGCTGAGCGACTGCTTCCTGGAGCTCATCAACAACGGCGTCGATGCTGTGCTTAATGACATTCCGACCAACGACTACTATGCCGTCACTGCCGGCGCGGGCAAAGTCGACTCGCTCTCTATTTCACTCGCAGCCGAAGATCTCGGCATAGCCGTCAAAAAAGGCCGCAAGGACCTGCTCGAAAAGATCAATAAGGGGCTCGCGAGTCTAAAGGCGTCCGGTGAATTCACTGCCATCTACAAGAAGTGGTTTGGGCGTGAACCATCACCCGAGCTCCTCCAATAAGTTTGCTGCATTGCATGGAATAAAAGCGCCTTCTCTCTGAATGCATTGACTCTCAGTCAATACTCAATCTAATAACGGCGTCACTCAGTTTTTATGCTGAGCGGCGCCGTATTTTCATTTGATAGGATTTGAGAGGCACTCAATCCTGACGAAAAGCTTGGCGCTTTGAGCTTAAGTCTTCAGAATGACATCCTGAAACCGCGATGGACTTTGGTTATGACATCAAAACAAAGAGATAACCGTAAGGCCATGCCGCTCATATTGCGCATAACGAATGCCGCAGCATTCGTTCAAACCCATTGCCAATAGCCGCTGACCTCCAAAAGGAAAGAAAGGTCAGCTTTCCGGCACGAAAGAGGACCGTCTGTCGAGGAGATGCGTCACGATACAAGGCGGCATATTGATGTCTTCAAGGGAGGCGCTTTTCCTAATTAAAATGGAATAACTCTCTAAAGAGGAGTGCCAAAGAAGGAAAACACAGCATGGAACTCGTAAAGATCAAGGATGACCGCAAAACGCTCTATATGGATCTGCTCCTCATTGCGGATGAAGATGTTCGCATGATTGAGAAATATCTCTCTCGCGGCGAGATGTTTGCCTTGTGTGATGGCGACCTGAAGGCGCTTTGCGTTGTGACGGAAGAAGGCCCCGGCGTGTATGAAATTAAAAATTTCGTGACGGTCCCAAAGTATCAGCGCCAAGGATATGGTCAGCGTCTCATTTCACTCATCGCGGATCACTACAAACACTTAGGCAAAGAGCTCTATGTGGGCACTGGAGACAGCCCTGCGACACTCCTCTTCTACGAAAAATGCGGGTTTCAAAAATCGCATACCGTCAAGAATTTCTTTAGAGACCATTATGACCACCCTATTTATGAAGACGGCAAACAGTTGGCGGATATGATCTATTTAAAAAGGTCTTTATAAAACCCCTCTATTGAATAGAGATGCCGGTGTTTTGATTGAAGTTCAGAGCACCCAACAGACATCCCTAATCCAAATGCCGCATTGACGAACAATACCCATTGCCCATCTCATTAGCATCATTTTATTTCTGTAACCTAACTGCTTGAGCTAACAGCATATTCTCACCCTCTAAGCCGCTCAGCGATGAGGACTTAAGACCTTGGGAGTCTATTGCCGTTTTCCATTTCAATAACTCATCCCATTCAAAGAATGCATAAGCTATTCATTCAACTTCATCATTCGATGAGAGCGTCATAGCAAATGCTCGGCACCATTGCCCAGCAACATGCTATTTGAATGATTTATTGGAACAGCGTTTGCAAAGCACTCTCTTCTTTCATCGACAAGTCTCTTCATCGGCATTGACAACAATAGTTTTTGTGATGACAGCTGTGAATACCGAGCGTCTATTCACTCACCCTTAGTACTTCTTTGGATGGGTTTTTACTACCTAATCCCACTACCTCCCGCGGGATGTATTCATTGGGAGAGGGTCTTACTAGGATGACTTCAATAAGGAATGTTTAAGGGGAGCTCCAAGCGGCTTTCGCCGCAGGGCTTATCTCATAAGCATTCCCGACAACCGAAACGGATGGAATCCGCGGTTTAAAAACCCCTATAAAGAGAGACTCATCATGGCCCTGACCCCCAAGCTCACCGCGCTTTTCGCAGCCGGCGTGCTCGCGGCATTCGCCGCCGGCGCCGCCTCTGCGGCCGGCATGCCGTCCAAAATCAATGGCCCGCACGCAAAGCTTCCCTGCTCGACGTGCCACAAAAACGAAATGACTGCGCCGCCTAAGGAAACGTGTTTAAGCTGCCACGGCTCTTACGACAAACTCGCCGAACGCACCGCCAAGCTCACGCCGAATCCTCACTTCAGTCACCGCGGCGAAGAGGACTGCACGAACTGCCACAGCCTTCACGGCAAATCGCGTCTGGAATGCAACGACTGCCATTCCTTCAACCTGAACTTCAAGTGGTAACCGTCATGAACGCACAGAATTTTTCCCGCCGCTCCTTCCTCGGCGCAGCTGCTGCGGCAGCGGCGGCCGCCGCACCGCTTGCTCATGCGGCGAGCGTTAAGCAAGAAATCCCTGCCCAGTGGGACATGGAGGCCGATGTCGTCGTCCTCGGCGCCGGCGGCGCGGGTCTGATGGCTGCCTGTCAGGCCCATGACCGCGGCGCCAAAGTCGTCGTCTTCAATAAGGGCGGCTCCTCCTACCATACGGGCACCAACCTCTGCGGCGGACTCTTTACCGCCTGCGGCTCACGCATGCAGAAAGCCGATCCGAAGATCAAGGACGACTGGAAAGCCTTTGCCGACGACATCATCGCCTACGGCGAACACATGTCCCTGAAAGAACCCGTCTACGGCTTCACAAAGCATTCGGGCGAAGCCTTTGACTGGCTCGAAGACCACGGCCTGGCTGCCCATCATCTTGAGCCTTATGCGGGCCATACAAATGTTCGCGCGCATCGTCAGGATTCCTTCAAAGGACGCGATTACATTGACGTGCTCGAAAAAGAAATCAAAGCGCGCAAGATTGAAGTGCATCACCGCATGCCGGTCGTCAAAATGTACTTCGATGAAGCCGCCAACCGCGTGGTCGGCGTTCAGTGCGGCCGTGAGGGCAACTTCATCAACTGCCGAGCCAAAATGGGCATCGTGATGGCTACCGGCGGCATTACCGGTACGCCTGAATCCCTGGACCGCTGGGTGCCTTCGGTGGCCGGCAAATGCAGTACATTGCTTCATACCCCTGCGGCATTGTCGTCAACGGCCGCAGCGGCCCCTACTGCCGCTGGTGGTTCATCACCGGTCAGGGCGGCATCCTGATCAACAAGAACGGTGCGCGCTTCATTACGGAACGCGAAGGCATCTGTCACGTCACGCCTAAGCTTGCTGGGAACCCCGACGGCTGCCACTACGTGCTCGCCGATCAGGCGACCTGGGAGCGTACGCTTAAAAAGATCAAGCTCTCGGCGCTCGTGGGTCTTCCCTCCTGGTCCGAAGAACGTGTTCTCGCTGAATTCAAGAAGCAGGAAAACCTCTGGAAGTGCGACACGCTCGAAGAGCTCTCCAAGGAAAGCGGCGTCAGCCTTGAAGGCTTGAAAAAGCAGATCGAAATCTGGAACAAAACCGTTGAGACCAAGGTCGACAACCAATTCGGCCGTACGGATCAGGAGTGGCAGATCGGCGCAGGCCCCTACTACATGATCCGCATGTTCCCGTGGAACAACCTCTCCTGCGGCGGCGTCCGCGTCACGGAGGAATTCCAGGTGCTCGGCTGGGACATGAAGCCGGTGAACGGTTTCTATGCTGCCGGCGAAACCGTGGCCGGCGTTCACGGTGCGTTCTACTGCGGCGGCAACGCCTGCGGCTTCGCCCATACGTCGGGCTTCATGGCAGGCAAATACGTCACGGGCTTTAAGGAAACTAAAGAAGCCTAAAGCGTACGTATCCCTGCGCTCCGCGCCGCAGTCCGGTTCCTCCTCCATCGAAGGACTGCGGCCATTTCATTCCCGGCTGCCCCAAGGCAGGCCGGGGATTTTTTGCGGGGCTTTTGGGTAAAGAGCGCAAGCCGCACTTACTTGGCGGTCGGCCGCAGCGCTATGGGTTCACCGCGCCGGCCGTCCGGATCCGGAAACGGGTCGGGCTCGGCCGGTGCGTTTTCCACGTCGCGCAGGGTCTCCCAAGCGTCCTTCCTGTCGACCATCATTTTGACCTCCTCACGCCAAAAACGAATGCCGACCAAGAGCGCAATGAAGGTGAGGTACCCGAAGAAGCAGCCCCATAAATCCGCCATACCCGCCCAGTCAATGCCCCGCAGGCCAATGTCGCGCCAGAATTTGAAGATCCAGACGAGCGGAATGCCGAAAGAGGCGAACTTCACCCATCCGTGCAGAAAGCCGACAGCCATGGTGGCGCCGCCGAGGATAAAACCGACCGGCACGAGAAAGATCAGGCACCCGGCGCCTTCGCCCGGGTTTTTGCAGTTCCAGGAGAGCAGATAGGCCACCCAAGTATTAGCCATGGCGCCCAAAAAGAGGGCCGGCACAAACTGCCAAATACTGCCGGCGAACCTCAGCTGTCCGAATGTGGTGAGGATCGATATGGCGGTCGTCACCACCGTCGTATAAATAAGCGCATAAGGGACGCCGCGCAAGAGAAGCGACACCAGACCTCCCGAGAGCACCGACGCATTCCACACTCCAGTGACGCGCAGCCGCCCGATGATCATGAGGCTCGTGAGGCCGTGGAACATGAGCGAGAAGAAAAGCAAAAAGTTGATGACCGTTCCGGTTGCACCCTGTCCCGTGGGATTCGCGAGATAACGAAACCCCATGCGAAGGGGCGACAGGAGCGCCTCGGTGCCGGCAGTTGTCTGTCCGAGTGCGGAGACGCCGCCGGGACGGGAAGCCGCTCTTTCAGCACTGAGCTCAGCCGTGATTTTATTAAGCTGAGAAATAAGTTCGCCGTTCTGGGCGGTATTGGAGTCGTCCAGATAGGTACCGAGCCGGACGGTCTGAGCACCGCGAAGCAAGGACGCCTGCGCATCCTTCGGTATGAAAATCACGGCCTGTACTCGGTCGTGAGCTGTCATTCGGCGGGGATCTGCAGGGGAATGCACGACGCGCTCAACCTGGATATAGGGCGAGGCATTAAGTTTTTCAATGAGCTCAGCCGACCAGCGTGACTGATCGAGGTCGATCACCGCCACGGGCGCTTCGAAAACTACATCGTGGCTAAGAATGATGGAAAATGCGACGATTGTAATCAGCGCAACGGCAATGCCCATCTTGTGGTAGGGCGGAAACCGCCCGGAAAACATGGCAGTCCATTCTTCATGAATGCTGCGGGAAATGCGCAGAAATCGGCGGATCACAGCTTCACCTCCAGCGTCATGCCGGTCAGGAGCCCTTCGGCCGGTTCGACATTGATGCGGACTTTGAAGAGCGTCAAATCCGCCTGACCGCGTTCACGCACCATTTTGAGGTCTGCAAAATCGGGCGCAGCGGTCACGGAAAGCACGGTCCCGCGCACATTCTGGTTTAGAGCGGGAGACCAGCATGTCACCTTGGCGCCCTCCTGAAAGCCCTTCACCTTGTTTTCGGCAACGTAGCTGTCGAAATAAAGACGCTCAGATTCAAGGAGCACGGCCGGGGCATTGGGGGACACCAGTTCTCCCTTTTCATAGAGCACTTCGAGCACTTTGGCTTTTTCCGGCGCCTTAAGCGTCAGGCGGCTCTGGTTGACTTTGAGCTGCTCCAGCGCTGCAGCGGAAGCCTCACGCCCGGCTTTGAGCGACTCCAGGCTGATGCGTCGGTTTTCCGCAGCCTGACGGGCGTTGACCACCGCATCGAGCCGCATGCCTTCGGCTGATCCCGTGTGCGAGAGCTTTTGACGGTCTTCCTCACGAGCCCCGACGCAGGCTGCATCCAAGGCACGCTCTGCCGAGGAGAGGCCTTCCCGCGCAGATACCGCGGCGGCTTTAAGCGCATCGAAATCCGACTGCGCCAGCGCCCCCTGCGGCAAGAGCCGCTGAGCTCTCTTCCAATCAGCCTCGGCGCGAAGCCATTCTGCTGAGGCCGACTTCCGGGCCGCTTCAGACGCTTCAATCTGACGCCAGAGGGTTTGCTCCTCAGTATTCGCTTCGGCAAGCGCAAGCCGAATGCCTTCCTCTTCGGCAGCTATCTGCGCATCGGCCTGATGAATCAGCGCCTCAGTCTGACGAATCGAAAGGCCAATCTTCAACCGTCATGCCTTCTTCAATCGGACGGTCAACGAGACGCCCGCTCACCGTTTCGAAAGCCGCTTTCACCTGATGCGCCGTGAGAATGCCTGCCTTGAGACTTTCAGCATTCGTCCCGGCATCGTTGCGGTTTCCCAGCCAGATCAATGCGGCTGCTGCGCAGAGCACACCGGTAAATCCGAGTGCGGTGCGCGTGATGTCTCTAAGCTGCTTTTTGGAGAGATTCATTTTATTTTGTCGGCAAAGTGTTGCAAAAAAGAAAACGCAGGCCGCTTCAGGAGCGCCCCGAACGGCATCAAAGTCGTGGGAATATGCAAAGATCGTGTCAGTGTCCGGCCACGAGTTTCTTTAAGAGCGCAATCATGGTTTCGCGTTCCGCGCTCGAGAGCGTTTTGGCGAAATCACTGACACGGTTGAAATGCGGGAGCATGGCCGACTCCAAGAGCCGGCGGCCGGCGGGCGTGAGTGAAATCAAGGCCGAGCGGGCATCAACGGGATCTACGGTTTTGGCGACGAGCGGCTCCTCTGTCTGCAGCATGCGCGTCACCATGATGGAGGTGGTCGAGGGAGATACGCCAATGCGCACGGAAAGCTCCACCAAGGGCACCGGTTCGCTGATGTCATAAAGAATCATCAGGAGTGCGAATTTCCCTTCTGTCAGTCCGGTATCGCGCCGAAGTGCGCCGTAGATTTCTTCACGAATCACATCGGACGCGCGGATGAGGTAAAGCATGAGCTCAACGCCCGCAATGTCATTTTCCGAAGCATTAAGGGCGCCGTGGCTCCTGCGAAGATTGTCGCGAGTCGGCATTAATCGTTTCGGCATTGCTGCTCCTGCGGACGCCCTGCGCTGTGCAGGTCGTATGTTACATTTATTTTGCCGGCGAATTATATCGCTTTCATCCGCTTTTGAGGCAGCAACACTTTGCATCAGTCCTGCGGTTTCTGCCGTCCATAGAATGTTTAGAATAAAAATAGTTTAGCTGCTAAATTATTTTTGGATCAACATGTCCTGGACTGACCTGCCCGACTTAACTGAACTCCTCCTTAGGCTCGGGTGCGCGCGCGAACAAAGCCGTGACGCACGGCATAAGCCTGAAAAAATCGACGGCTTTATCCCAACGGCACCCGGCAAGATTCTCCATCAGCTTCAGCTCGTTCATCCCGAGGGGCTTGGCGTCAAAGCCTTGGCTCAGGCCGTGTCGCTCTCGCCCGGGGCTGTATCGCAAACCGTTCAGACATTGGTCGACGTCGGCCTGATCGACCGGTCAACCGCACCCAACGACCGCCGCGCCGTCGTGATTCGGCTCACCGATGAAGGCATCAGACAAATTCATCGCCATGAAGCCATGATGAATGCCCTGCTTGAGAGTCTCATTGCGGAGGCGCCGCCCGAAGACCGCGCCGCTTTTCACCGCACCCTCGAGCTCGGTCTCGCTAAAGCCCGCTCCGAGTGGAGTGAGAGATCGACTGCCGCGAGCAGTGATTGACCGGACTGACCGCCGGCTTTAGGCTGAATATTGATTTGGAAACACAAAATTCTCATGAAACGCTCTTCTATCCGCCTTATCACGCTTGCGGCACTCTCGACGGCATGCCTTGCCGCCAGCCTCTTCGGCACCGTTCAGGCTGCCCCAGCGCCAAACGCCAAACTCCCTGTAGTGGCCGTCCAAGCCGTAGAAATGCTGCCGCAGACGGTGAGCCGCCGATTGGCTGGCCGCGTGACTGCGCTCCATAGGGTGAACATCACTGCCAGAGTGTCCGGTGAAATAAAAGAGGTAGCTTTTGCCGACGGCGCGCTCGTCAAAAAGGGCGATGTGCTCTACCGTCTCGACGATGTGCAGTATCAGGCTGCGCTCCAGTCTGCCAAAGCGGCCGTCATGCAGGCTCAGGCCGAATCGCTCTACGCCGAGCGCGACTATAAGCGTCAGCAGGCGCTTTACGAACAGAAGGCCTCGAGCCGCGATGTGCTTGACGCCGCCGAACGAACCGCGAAAACCTCTGCTGCCGCGCTCGCCTCTGCCAAAGCAGCGCTGATCACTGCCGAAGACAATCTGAAGCACTGTGTGATTGCCGCCCCAATGGACGGCCGCATGAGCTTCACCAACTACTCGGCCGGGAACTACGTGACGGCCGCCGGTTCAGCAAGCACGACCCTCGCCACACTGGTGTCCGTGTCCCCCGTTCGAGTCCGTGCAGCGCTTTCGATGAAGGACATCGCCGGGCTCTTCGGCAGTATTGCGGAGCTTCAAAAATCGGCCGCTGTGCAGGCGGAACTTTCGGACGGATCCGTTCTTTCGGAAATCGGCCGCATCACCGCGGTCGACAACGCTGCTGACGAGAAGACCGATACGCTCTATGCCGCTGCGGAATTTAAGGATCCTCTCGGCCGTCTCGTCCCGGGAAGCACGGTGACGATCACCATTACGCTCTCAAAGCCCGATTCTCTCTTCCCGGCCGTGCAGCCTTCGGCTCTGCAGCATGACGCCGAAGGCGCCTACGTCTGGGTAGTGAATGCACCTCAGGACGGCGCGCCCAAGACTCAAAAGCGCCGAGTGGAGGTCGGCCGTGCGGTGAACGGCCTACAGCTCATCACCGCCGGGCTCCAAAAAGACGATGTTGTCGTTGTGGAAGGCATGCAGAAGGCGGGCGAAGGGAAAACCGTCAAGGTCCTGCAGGCGGCGGCTCAATCTGCCGGCAACACCTCCGAGCAGCCGTCCAACTGATTGGGGTGCATTGATGTTTTCCAAGTTTTTCATCGAGCACCCGCGCTTTGCCGCGGTGGTGAGTCTCGTCATCACTATTTCAGGACTGATTTCCCTTTGGAACCTCCCCGTGGAGGAATATCCGGAAATCAGCCCGCCGACGCTTTTCATCTCGGCCACCTATGCGGGCGCTTCCGCGGACGTTGTCACACAGACCGTTGCCATTCCGATTGAAAACGAAATCAACGGCGTTGAGGATCTCCTTTACTTTTCGTCGACGAGCTCCAATTCGGGTACGTACAACTGCCAAGTCACCTTCAAAACAGGGACCGACAGCGACATTGCGCTCGTTAATCTGCAAAATGCCGTCAAGCGTGCCGATGCCCAGCTGCCGAGCGAAGTGACGAAAACCGGCGTATCAGTGGAAAAACGCGGCAGCGACACGCTCGGCATGTTCGTCTTCCGCACCAACGGCGCGTCGATGGATCTTAATGAGCTCGCCAACTACGTTGACAAAACGCTTAAAGACGACCTAGCGCGCGTCGACGGAGTTTCGTCCACGAGCATGATGAGCGAGAGCGAATACGCAATGCGCATTTGGCTTGATCCAGTGCGCATGGCCGGGATGGGCATCGGCACGAGCGATGTAACAAACGCCATCAATGCGCAGAACATTCAGGCTGCGCCGGGCAATGTCGGCAGTGAAGGATCTTCAGATTCCGTCACCTACAAGGTGAATGTGACCGGCCGTCTGGCGGATCCTGCCGAATTCGGCGCCATTATTCTTCGAAGCGATGCCGCGAGCGGACGCGTTGTGCGTCTGAGCGACGTCGCTCGAGTCGAACTGGGCTCGAGCAGCTACACCGGCGGCACCACCATCAACGGCGAACCGGCCGTTGGGCTCGCGCTCTACCGCAGTCCTGATGCCAATGCGCTCGCCACGATGAACCGCGTCAAGGCCAAGCTCGCTGAATGGGAGCCGCGGCTGCCAGAAGGCGTCACCGTGAGTCCCGCCTACGATCCGACAAAATTCATTCAGACAACCATGGAGGAAATGGTTGTCACCATCCTTTCCGCCCTTCTGCTGGTGATCCTCATCACCTGGGCGTTCCTGCAGAGCTGGCGGGCTACGCTCATCCCGGCCGCGGCGATTCCGGTCTCTTTGATCGGCACCTTCACCGTCATGGCCGCGTTAGGCTTAAGCATCAATACGCTCACGCTCTTTGGTCTCATTCTCGTCATCGGCTCGCTCGTTGACGACGCCATCGTCGTCGTCGAAAACACCGAGCGTCTGATTGCTCAGGGCCTCTCACCGCACGATGCGGCCGTCAAGAGCATGCAGGAAATCACCGGCGCCGTTATCGCCACGACGCTTGTCACGGTTGCCTGCTATCTGCCGCTCGCCTTCTACGGCGGCATGGTGGGAGCAATTTACCGCCAGTTTGCCGTCTCCATGTGCGTGGCGCTCTCTATTTCAGCCGTCGTTGCGCTCACGCTCTCCCCGGCGCTCTGCGCACTCGTGCTGCGCCCCGGCGACGGTGCAGCAGATGCCGAGCAGGCTTCGCGGGGATTTTCAGCAAAGTTCTTTAAGCCCTTCAACCGGTTTCTTTCAGCCTCCCGCGAAAGCTATGTGCGGGGCTCGGCCTGGCTTATCCGCCGCAGTCTGATTGCGGCCGTCGGGATGATTGCTGCCGTGGGCGTCACCTGGTTCCTGTATGGGCGGATTCCGACGGCCTTCATTCCTTCTGAAGACAAAGGCGTTATCTTTGCCAATATCGAGCTCCCGGCGGACGCCACGCAAAACCGTACGGAAGCCGTGATGGAAACCGTGCTCGAGCGGCTTCGCACCATTCCGGGCGTGCAGACCGTTATGCAGAATGTCGGCATGAGCATGCTCTCCGGATCCGGCGAATACGCCGGCATGGCCGTTCTGGACCTCAAGCCCTGGAACGAACGCACGACCCCGGAAACGCAGCTTTCAGCCATTCAGGCCGAAATTGCCAAACGCACCCAGAACATTGCCGCCGCGGAGATTGTCTCTTTCACGCCGCCCGCCATTATGGGTCTGGGCGGCACGGGCGGCGCATCCTTTGAAATCTGCGGCGTCGGGACGGTCGATACGGCGCATCTCTCGGATGCCGTGAACCGCTTTAAGTCTGCGCTGGGTGAGCGCCCGGAAACGCTCTTCGCCATGAGCTCCTACAGCGCTGACACGCCGCAGCTGCGCTTCACGCTCGACCGCGAAAAAGCTGAGCTCCTTCAGGTGCCTGCCTCGGACGTCTACTCCACCATGCAGACGCTGCTCGCCTCCTACTATGTAAACGACTTCACAATGAACGGCAGCAACTACGAAGTCATCGTGCAGGCTGATTCAAAATACCGCGGATCAAACCTCTCGCTCGAAGAAATTCCCACAACATCCTCTGACGGCAATATTGTGCCGCTCTCAGCCCTGGGCTCACTCTCCTGGGAAGTGGGGCCTCAGCAGATTACGCGCTTTAACAAGATGACCTCTGCAGGGATCAATGCGCAAAGCGCAGCCGGGGTGAGCTCAGGGGCCTTTTATAAGGCCATTGAGGATACGGCCGCCGCGTCGCTCCCCAAGGACTATCACATCGAGTGGACGGGCCTCTCCTATCAGGAAAGGCAAAACGCCGGTCAAATCGTCACTTTGATGGGTCTGGCGCTTCTCTTTGCGTACTTGTTCCTTGTCGCACAGTATGAAAGCTGGACGATTCCGCTCTCGGTCATGCTTTCCGTGCTCTTTGCCGTCATGGGAGCGCTCCTGGGGCTCGAACTCACCGGCGGCGACATGTCGATTTACACGCAGCTCGGCATGGTGATGCTCATCGGTCTGGCCGGAAAGAACGCCATTTTGATGGTCGAATTCGCGAAAACAGCTCGTGAGTCCGGGCTCTCGATCATTGAAGCCGCCAAGCAAGGCGCCTCCATCCGCTTCCGCGCGGTGATGATGACGGCCTGGAGCTTCCTCTTCGGCGTCCTGCCGCTGGTGTTTGCGACAGGGGCGGGCTCCGCGAGCCGTCGGGCCATCGGCATCACGACCTTCGCGGGCATGCTCTCGGCCACGCTCATCGGGATCTTCTTTATCCCGTTCCTCTTCACGCTTTTTGAGACGCTCCGTGAGAAGTTTCATGCCTGGCGGCGGAGCTGATTCGGAACCCTGAAGCATTTTCCGAATCGGGAATTGAAAAAGAACGGCGGGGGCCTCCTCAAAAGAAGGCGCCCGCCGTTTGTTTTAGCGATCGGCCTCAGGCCGCCGCACTGCAGTCAGCCACAGTGAGATGCATGTGACGAGATCGAGATGCGGCGCTTAAAAGAGCGCGATCAATGCATCCACATCCTTGGGGTCCGTTGCCCATGAAGTGGCAATGCGCTTCACTACATGCTCATCATCAAGCCGTTCCCAGAAACTCATTGCGACGGACTGCCCCAGACGATCAGCTTCCGCATTGGTGAGCCGCAGGAAGATCTGATTGGTCGTGCTGCCGAAAAGCAGTTCATAGCCCTTCTTCGTCAGTGCTTCACGGATGCGGTCGGCCTGAAGCACGGCGTGACGGCCGAGTTCAAGGCCAAGCTCTTCGGTAAAGAGCGCATCGAACTGGATGCCGAGCACCTTGCTCTTGGCGAGCATGGCGCCGTACTGCTTCATCAGCGTGAAGAACCCCGGCACCGTGCCCGCCTTGGGGAACACAACCGCCTCGCCGAAGAGCAGACCGCACTTGGTCCCGCCGATATAGAAGACGTTGGTGAGACGAGCCAGGTCCTTAAGCGTTACATCGTTCGAGGCGGAACCCAATGCATAAAAAAGCCGTGCGCCGTCAACATAAAGCGGTGCGCCCCAGCGGCGGCAGACCTTCGATAGTGCAGTCAGTTCCGCGAGCGAATAGACGGTGCCGTATTCCGTCGGCTGCGTGATGTAGACCATGCCCGGCTCCACCATGTGCAGGCGGTTGCCGTCACCGTGCCAAGCGCGAAAAACCTTATCGACCGCTTCGGCAGAAATTTTGCCCTGCTGTTCAGCAATCTCGATCACTTTGTGACCGGAGGCCTCAATGGCGCCAGCCTCATGCACGGCAATGTGACCCGTTCGGGCCGCAATCACGCCCTGCCAGGGTTTGAGCATCGTGCTGATCACCACCTTGTTGGTCTGCGTTCCGCCGGAAAGAAAACGAACTTCAGCATCCGGCACGCCGCAGGCAGCGCGAATTTTTTCACGGGCAGCATTGCAAAAGCAGTCGCTTTCGCTCTCGTCATAGCAGCCTGTCTTCACGAAGTTGTTTTTCATGAGCGCCTCGAATACCTTGGGGTGTGCGGCATCGAGATAGTCACAGGCAAAGTTCAGCATAAATAAGCTCCGCAAGAATGGGGAAAACGAATCTGAATTCAACGATGGAAAAGAAGTTTATGCCGAAGCGCCTTGTGCGTAAAATGCCCTGAATGAACATATGATGTGCAAAATAATCACTATAAGTATCCTCTTCCCTCACGGGCTGACGTTCGATGAATCTGGAAAAAGTTGAGTACCTCCTCACCGCCATTGAATGCGGAACCTTTTCGCTCGCAGCCGAAAAACTCGGCATGACGCAGTCGGGACTCAACCGTCAGATCTCGTCGCTCGAAACCGAACTCAAAACAACGCTTCTCCTCAGAGGCCGACGCGGCGTGGTGCCGGCCAAAGGCGCTGAACCCATCATCGCCCGCCTCAGAGATTTGATGACTGCCGAACGCCGCGTTCACGAGGAAATTGCCGCTGTGAAGGGACTATTAACGGGTTCACTCACCATCGGCTCCTATTTCAGCATTTCGACAACCTGGCTGCCGCAGCTCCTCAAGCAGTTTTCCGATGCTTATCCAGCCATCACGCTTTCAACGGTTGAAGGCGCAGATGCCGAACTCATCGAGCGGCTGAGAAACGGCTCGCTCGACTGCGCCTTTCTTTCTCAGCACTCCTACGA
>PPYF01298517.1_pt1 | contig 14987 bp, 16 predicted proteins | sample 1559871 | NCBI WGS metagenome assembly PPYF01 (sample SAMN08240021, study PRJNA423297) | Human gut metagenome, whole genome shotgun sequencing project. | reverse complement strand
TCACCGCATCCAGAAAACGGGCATACACCCGGCGGCGGACCACCGTGGCCCCCACCAGGCTCTGCAGGTCCTCCGCCATCCCGGTGACCAGACCAAACAGATTGGACACCGTCAGCGACGGTCTGGCACTGCTGCCCTTCCCGTTCATCTCAAAACCGCTGCCGTCAATCGGGTATACCTGATATTGCCGCCCCTGCCAGGTGACCGCCTCCCCTTTTTCATTCAGCTCATTACAGAAAAAATACCGCTCACCGCCCTGCACCGTCAGGTCAATTTCCCAGAGCACCACCCGCGGTGACTGCTCTGATTTAACCGACTCGTTCAGGCTTTCTTCATGAATATTCTGCATCAGTTCACCACCTGCTCAATCGTACAGCTGAAATCACTGTACCGGGCGTTATCCGTGACGCTCCACTCCCGGCACACCACCCTCACCGTCCGGTTATGTTTCGGCGGTCGCCACAAAAAGGCACGGTAACCACCATGCCAGGATAAAAATTCATCCAGCCAGCGCCGGGTTGACTCATCCGTCACCCGGAACACCGCCTGAAACGTCTTCAGTTGAGGATTCAGCCCTGTGGGGCGGCGCTGTTCATAACCGTCACCAAACCGCACCCTCACCACCGACGGCTTCTCACTCACCTGCATCCCTTCACGCGGGACCAGATGCAGCGTTTTTATCTCAGCCACTCAGCATTCCTCCGTCACGTCGCATGGACAGCATCACCGCCTGCACCCGCTGGTCAATCAGCTGCACAAGACTGCCTGCCGCCTCCGGCCCTATCTGTCCGTTAGCCCCGTCATTCTGAATGGCGATGTGGTAGACCGGGGAATACACCAGACCAGCACTGCCGTTCATACTGCCCACGGCGCGTACGCCCAGCGAGCCATCCGCCGCCCGGGTCAGGGGCATAATGGCTTCAGGTCCGGCTTCCCCCATCAGCCCGGCCCCTTTTGCAAACGCAAAGTACGTGGGCGTGTCCACAATGCTGTTGCTGTACGCGCTCAGGTTTGCCGAGGTATACACGCCGCCTTTTGCATTGACCACCGCACCGCCCAGCCAGTCACCAATGCTGCCAAGAAATCCTCCTGCACCGGACATACCGTTTGCCGCCGTCTTGATCCCGTTGACAATCGCGGCATTCATAAGAACTTTTGATATTTCCTGCAGCACTGATGAGGCCCAGCTGCGCCATTCCACTTTATTTCCGTTCAGCATCTCCGTGATGTTATTCACCATCCCTGAGATACCCTCCGTCGCAAGCTGTGCTGCCGGCGTAATCGGACGCATTATCCACCCAGTTACTGAATCCCTCCTGCAGCCCTTTCTGCCAGTCCGCACGCTGCACATCCGATTCGGCATAAAAGGCTTCCTGCTCTTTCAGACGTTCACTCAGATACTGTGCATTCTGCGCCAGCGCCTGTCTGTAAAAATCCTCACTGTTATCCCCGGTCTGATACTGAGACTGAAGGTCCGCATCCTTCTGGCGGAAGCTGTCGCGGATCTGCTGCAACTCCCGCATGCGTTCTCTGGCTCGTTCCCCCTGCCCGTACCCCAGCAGTTCAGCATCATTCGACGCACGCGCAGCCGCATTCTCATTCTTCAGTGTCTCTTCCCGGGATCGCAACTGTTCCCGGATTTTTTGCTGGTCAATCAGGGTCGCGTTACGCAGCAGTTCCTGCTTCTGCATCTCCGTCAGGGTTTTCAGTTCGCCCTGCGCAGTCTGGTACTTCAGCTTCGCCAGCTCTGTATACTGACCCGCCAGTGCCAGTTGCTCTTTCTGCTGCTTCAGCAGCCGGGAAAAACTGTCTTCCGCTTTTTCCGTCTCTGATTTTCCACCCCGGGATTTGGGTTTATTCGCCTCGTTATTGCGCCAGGCTTCCAGGGCATTACTGATATAACGTTGTCTCGCCTCCTGATACGGATCACCCACAAAACCGAGGTCATCCGCCGCATACCCCAGCCGGACACGCTCTTTTTCTTCCCCTTTCAGTCTGGACAGGGCCAGCTCACGCTCTGTTTTTGTCAGGGCACTCTGCTGTTTATCATCCAGGGTGGCCTGTGGCAGCCGTAACGGCACATTCACCAGTCCCTGCCGCTGCTGAAGCAGTTCATTCCCCAGCCCCAGCAGACGGTTAAATTCCGTATGCTGAACATTCATCTGCAGCAATGCCTGGTATGCTCTGTTCTGCTCTGCTGCCTCCTCGCGTATCCTCGCCACACGGTTGTATTCCAGTGACGCCAGAGCTTCCTGTACAGACTTCGCCTTTTCCTGCATCTGTGTCAGTCGTGACTGTTCAACCGCCAGTTTGCCAGTTGCCTCCGCAAGGCCGTGGGTTATAATCTCCACACCTGAACCACCCTGTGGATTTTCCTGCAGCCAGCGCTGATAGTCAGCAATCTGTGTTTTCAGTCCCCGGACTTTACTTTCCTGCTCAGCAATCAGACGATTCTGCTCTTCCAGTGCCTCGCGAGTTTTACCCTCATTATCAGCCAGTTCCGGAAGGGTCATTCCCGGTACCTTTGCCCGGATTTCATCAATCGTCGATGCATACTGACGGGCGGACTCCCTGGCCTGTTCCTGATTCTGGTACACCGTGTACCAGGCACCGGCTCCCAGCATCAGTAAACCGGATATCCCGCCGACAAGCGAAAGCAGGGATGCCGCGCCACTTTTCAGCATTCCCGTAACCGACGTGGCATTCTCCAGCGCCTTCCTCGAGGCCGCCACCGCCTGATTCGACTGTACCAGTGCGGCATTGGCCACAATCATGGCCCGGCGTTTTGCGACGGCATTCTGTGTGGCCAGCGCCTCCGCACTGCTATTTCTGGCCAGTGCAAGTTCAGCCTGTGCCAGTTGCCAGGCACGTTCTGCCGCCAGCGCGTCAGCTGCCGCCTTACGCTGCACCTGAACAGCCGCATCTGCCTGTGCGGCTGCAAGGGCAACCGTCCCGGACTTCGCCGCGATCAGCTCTGTGGTGACCTTTCCCACGCCTGCGGCCATATTGCCAAAGTACCGGGCCACCCCGACGGCAACCAGCGCCCCCGCGGCTGTTGCCACATTATCAATCTGTCCGGCAACACCGTTCAGCATGCCGGAGAGCGTTTTTGTCACCCCGCTGGCCTCATTCGCGCCACCCACCCAGGCCATAAAGGCGTTTTCCACCTTTGTGATCCCGTCAGAGACCGTTTCCGGCATGGCGGCATATTCATCACGCAATACCCCCAGCTGGCTGATTAACGCAGGAACGACTTTATCCGCCGTCAGTTTGCCGTCGTCCGCCATCGCCTTAAGGTCTTTACGGGCCACGCCCATACCCGCAGCCAGTGCACGTATGATCCGGTCTCCGCTTTCATTGACCGAATTAAATTCCTCACCCCGTAACACACCCTGTGCCAGCGCCTGGCTGAACTGGGTGATCACCGAGCCCGCCTCTGCCGTACTGGCACCGGATATTTTCAGCCCTGTCGAAATGGCCTCCGTCACCTTCAGTACATCACCGGCACTGTAACCATATTCACGCATCGAGGCAGCCGAACGGGCAAACAGGGCCGCATTATCCGAAAATGCCGTGCCTGTCCGCTGGCTGATATCCATCAGCACTTTCTGTGATGACGAAAATTCATCAGATGACTGCGACGCCTGTTTCAGACGGGCATTCACGGAACTCCACTCATCAGCCAGTGAAATCAGGTGTCCGGTGGCAAAGGCACCGGCAAATGCGCCAGCCATTCCGACAGCAGAACCGCGAATTTCCGTCAACTGGCTGTTCAGTTCTGCCAGGGCACGTCGCTGCTCCCGGGCTGCCGCAGCGGCCTGACGCCCGCCATTCTGCAGGGTCCGGTAATATTCACTGCCCATACGGGACGCCCGCTGGATCTCCGACTGGAATGACTGTGAATTTGCCGAAATTTTGATAATCAGTTCACGTAACGTCGCCATTCACCTTTCTCCGGGCAAAAAAAACCTGCCACAGCAGGTTTTCATCATTATTTATGACATTGCTGCAAGGCTCAGCGCGTCTTCCAGCGCCGCAAACGGATCCACCTCCGGCTTATCCTCATCCTCGCCCCAGCAGAGCATGGCGTCCTTCAGTGCAACATTCATCCCCTGTGCCCCGAAAACCGCTTTCACGATCTGTGCATTACGGATATCCCCGCGCTCATCACCCAGCGGGGATACCCTGTCGAACTCCATCCACATCATCGCCTCGCTCGCACTCAGGCTGTGCCGCAGTTCGGATAAGGTGCGCCCCAGACGGAGCGCAAGTCGCATCAGAAAGCGAATTTCCGGGCGGGCTACTTTTTTCTGGCCGACTCTGCATCAGCGATCAGTTCCAGTGCCTGACGCAGCAACCGGGCATGTACCGGACCATAGACGGCCAGCACCTGCTCACGGTCGTCCGGAGTGAACACCCGTTGCAGGTCAATATCACACAGGACATCGCAGAACAGCGTCACATCCGTTTCCAGGTTACGGCGGGTTTTCGCCACCACCGACAGGGTATCGTCATCCTCTCCATCACCATTGAGCACTTCCTGCCACAGATACCAGGCCTCTGCCGAAGGCTCCCGCAGCACCACGCTGACATTTCTCCATTCCGGCACCTTCACCGTTTTATGACGGAACCCCGACAGTCTGGCCAGCGCCAGTGTTTTCAGATCTTTTGCCATAAGCCTTATCCGCCCGCACCATTAACCGTTACTGTACACGCATCAGAGGTAATGCTCTGCGGCTGTTCTGCAGAATCCGTTACCTCGCAGGTATAAGCCCCCTTATCACCTGACTGCGTATTGGCTTTACTGAAAGTGTCAGTAGTCTGTCCCTCTACCGGCTGACCATCCTTCTTCCAGGCGTGTTTATAAGGCGGCGTTCCCCCGTTGACACTGACTGACATTGTCAGCAGCGCACCGGTATTCATGGTAAGTGTCTTCTCCAGATTTTTCACAAACGCCAGCGGTACCACATAGGACACCGGTTTACCCTTCAGGCGAAGTGAAAACGTTGCAGCCACCACGCCGTTGGTACCGGATGACCAGGTGTGCTGACGCACTTCCGCCAGGAACTTAAAGCCCTTACCGGACGGAAACTGCACCTTAAACGCATACACCGTGTCATTGTCATAGGCATCACGCAGGGCGTTCTGGGCCTGATTCAGATAAAAATTACCCGACATGGAAATCTCGGACGACGCCCCCAGACCGTTGATGTTCTCCTGCTCTGTGGAGCAGAGCGTGGTCACATCAATATCCTGTTTCTGACCGGCGGTGAACTGGACTTCCTTGATGGTGCAGTCCAGGCGCAGATATTCCGCCTTATCCATAGTTTCAGCAGTCGCCGGGGCAGATGAAATCATCACCTGCGTCAGCTGTGAGCGTTCATACAAAGCAGACATTCTGCCTCCTGATAATAAAAAACCCGCACGCGGCGGGGTATGGGTTTTGTAGAAAAAAAGAAAAAGTCACACCGTGACCTGAAACTCCAGGGTTGCACGGTAACAGCGGTTTTCCGGAATATAGTCCTGCATTTCACTGACGGATCCCGGGGCCAGCAGCATTATGGCTTCACGGGCGTCCTGACGTATCTGACGCGCCTGCGTCACAGTCCCGGCATAAACGTCTATCTGCACCGACACTGAGGACTCCGCCTGCCCGCCCATCACGTCCGCCGACACCGATGAAATCAGGCTGAAAACCACCCACGGAAGCGCCACCGACGGCCTGCCATCCAGCAGGGGGACCACATACGGGTACACCTGCCCGCCGGCAAGATGCGCCAGATAAGGATACAAATCCACCTCCGTCATCGTCTCAGTATCTCATCAATGGCCCGGTTCATCCGCGCAATCGCCACCTGAGCTGCCTGTTCACTGCGCACATCAAACGCCGGGCGCACAAACGGGTGCGGTGGCATATTCACGGTCCCCATTTCCACAAACCGCCAGTAGAAAGCGTTGCGCGGGTTATCCGCCTTCATGGTGTTATCGCTGTTACCGGTGTCCGGATTAACACCACGGATATGGACACCGGATTCCATCCCGCCATCGCGGGAGCGCCGGGAAAGGACCACCACATTGCGGCGCAGTTTTCCCCTGCGTACCGGTGCCCGTGACACCACTTCTTCTTTCAGCACATTCGCACCCGCACGGGTTGCCTCACGCAGCACCCGGTTATTTTCCGCACCACTCAGAAGCTGCAAATCGCGGCTGATGTCCTCCAGCCCCGAAAAATCCAGCAGGGTTTCGATCATTTTTCCCCTCCCAGCCGACAGAGAATTTCCAGACGCCCGCCGGTCGCATCCGGCACGGGCAGCCCGACAACGTTCAGGATCCGGTCACGCCATGGACCACTCAGCACATGAAGTCGTGACGCTGCCGTGATTTCCCGGCCGGACTGACCGCGCACCCAGATGCGGATTTCCGCCTGCGCCATTTCCGCACCAGACTGCATCCGCTCCCGGCTGCTCCTGCCACGGATATCCGCATGAATTTTCCCGCATGACACCCATTCTTCTGTCATTTCTCCGGCAGCATTACGGGTTAACACCGGCTTCAGAACACTTATCATCTGTGTCAGACGACCTGCAGATATTGCCATTCCTCCCTCCTCATAACACCGTCGGACAACGCAAATCGTAAATCAGCACGGACACAGAAAACGGCAGTTCCCCCTGCACGAGGTCTTCCCGCTCAGCAAGATCCGGATTCCGGTACAGCATCCCGGTCAGTCGCATGGCAGCCCCCTTCATCCGGGTTAATGCCTCGCCCGGGATCAGCTCACCGTCCTCACTAATCACTTTATCCCGGCTGCCCTGAATGTAGGCCAGCAGCACGGCGGTAGCCTGACGAACCTTGTCCATCAGCATGTCATCATCCGCGTCATGGTCAACACGCAGATGTGCCTTGATCTCTTCCAGTGTCAGTAATGCCGTCATTTTCCGCCTCCTGCATCCCGTCCACGTTTGGCAGCCAGGGTCCAGCCTGATGCATGAGCTTCTCCGGGTTTATCACCGGTCATACTGTTGCAGTGCCACAGCGAGCCCCCCCACGTCACCGTATCACCGGGGTGGTAGGTTTCACCGGCTCTGAACACACCGCGGTAGAGCATCACCGGCAGGGAAAATGTTTTTTCCGTACGCTGGCCACTGCTGTGCCGGATCACCACAGAGAACAACCGCTCCCCCGTCATACTGACGTCAATATCCGCCACCCCGTCAACCAGGCATTCCCATCCCCGCATCCCGTGCGTTTTTTCATACGCCCGCCAGAATCCTCCCAGGTGTGTGGCATACGTGCCCCGGGGAAAGGATTTTTGATCGTCAATAGCGGGGAGCACTTCCAGAGCCGTGGCATCACGCCCGTCCTGCGGAGCCGGCAGGGCATTCACCGCCTCCAGAACCGCCTTCCGCAGAACATCCGGATCGTAATCACGACCATCACGCGGAGCAGGGATATGGCTTACAGCCTCTTTCACCATCTGCTCAAGCATCGGACGCACATCATCGGGGGTGATACTTTTGCCGTCTGCCGGCACCGGTATTTTCGCGACCGCATCATTCACCGCCTGCTTCAGTACTTCCGGATCGTAGTCACGACCATCACGCGGAACAGGAATATGGCTTACCGCCTCTTTCACCATCTGCTCAAGCATCGGACGCACATCATCCGGGGTGAGACTTTTGCCGTCTGCCGGTACAGGAATGCTCCCGACAGCATCATTCACCACCTGCTTCAGTACTTCCGGATCGTAATCACGACCATCACGCGGAGCAGGGATATGGCTTACGGCCTCTTTCACCATCTGCTCAAGCATCGGACGCACATCATCGGGGGTGATACTTTTGCCGTCCGCCGGTACCGGAATATTCGCAACCGCATCATTCACCGCCTGCTGCAGTACATCCGGATCATAATCACGACCATCACGCGGTACCGGAATGGTCCCCACAGCGTCATCCACCATCGCCTGCAGAACCGGATGTACCTCATCCACCGTCACATGCTTCTGTAATACCGCCGACAGGGAAGCCAGTTTCTCTTCAAACGCTTGTGCCTGCGCGGCCATCTTCTCCTCAAATGTGCGCTGTAAATCCGCCAGCACCGTGGCGAATTCTTCTCCCAGTGCACGAATAATGGACAGTTCCCGTTCCGTCATTTTCGCAGTATCCCCCTCAACATCGCTTTCACCGCACCATGCTCTGTTTCACTGATTGCCTTATTACCGTCAGATGCGCCGTCAGGCAGTTGGGCTGAAACTCTTTTCCCGGACGACGCAAACGGATCTTCACGGGCATCACGACGGGACAGCGCCTCCAGACTGTAGTTCTGCTGCTGAAGATACAGTGCATCACCTCCCGCAAGGGGCGGCAGGTTCTCACGTTTACGGGCCTCATTGGGCGTGAGAAGCGTATTTTTCACCGACTCACCCAGCGTTTTCATGCGCCGTTCGCTGTCCATTCTCAGCAGCGTGGTGACGTCAAACTCCGTACTCTCGTTTTCCCCCGTTTCCAGCGCCTCATCCAGTAACAGTTCAATGGACTCAATCAGCGTCTGCAGGCACTGGGAATAATACTGCTGCTCCAGCGCCTCCACGTTGTCACTGGAAGGTGGCTGGCCAACGCCAATCTTGTAGGCCGGGACACGGAACACCGAACAGACAATTTCAGCGGTCATCTTCAGTTGTTCCACCGTCTGCGCATCCACCGGTGAAAACGTCGTGGGGTTGTATTTTGCCCCGTTGCTCAAAATGGCCGTTTTCCCCGCATTTTCGCCGGTATACCCGCTGTCCCAGTTGCTCTTCAGTTTTTTCGCATTTTCTTCCGTAATACTGCCGGGGATCTCAATCACCCCGGACGGCCTGCCGCCATTTCTGAAAAAAGACGTCGAATTTTCCTGAATATGATGCCCCTGCGTGGCCGCCAGCCCGGCAGCATACACCGGCGGCAGCCCCACAAGCGGATGAAAAAAACAGTTAAACCGGTCGTGGATCACTTCCCGGGCAGGCACCGTCACCGCCTCCGTGATCCCGCAGTTCCGGTCCGGCGTGATGCGATAGAACACCTCGCCGTCATCCGCCACCAGAGGTTCAACCCGGCTCCAGTCCAGAATACGCAGTTCTTTGATCTGCCCCCGGGAGTTACGGATTTTCAGCACCACCGTATTGCCGTGACGCAGTTTGGCGTTCAGCCACAGTTCAAAAAACTGGATACGATTCTGCTGTGCATTGGGACGACGACAGAGACGGGCAATATCCCCCTGCCGTTTTTCACGGCGGATCCCCTGTGTATCGGTCTGCATCAGGCGCAGTCGCATTTTGGCGATATCCTGGGATATCAGCGAAATGCAAGAAAACACCGCATGAAAGGAGAGGACACTTTCCGGATCGGCTTTCACGCCCTGCTGCCAGGCGCCGGCAAAAGGCTCAGCCACCGCCTGAAACAGGCTGGTCCAGCCCACCTCTTTTACATCACGTCCTGATTTCTGGTTTTTTCGGGTTCGCCGCAAAAGGTTCCACATTCGCCATGCTCCGCATCACGTTTCTTTTTCTGACCTGCCGGACGTCGCACTGTGATGTACTCCGCCTTCCCCAGGCGAACCAGCACCTCCGCACACGGCTGTGCCACATCACGGATATCCCCGGCCCGGGCATCATGCGTGCCCTGCAGATATCGGATCTTTGCCATAACCTGTTACGGGAGGCGCACGCCTCCCGTCCTCCTCATCAGACTCAGCCGCCGGACGCACTGCCGTAGTTCACTCCGGTGATCACCGCCACCGCCGCGGTACGGCGACGACGCCAGTTGATCCAGCGCTCCGCACGGATGGCCACGCTGCCTGTCTGGAACATGGAAACCAGCTCCACCGGGGACGGCGTGGTACTGTCGCCGCCCGGCTCAGACTGCATTTCCAGTGATGCCTCGCGGGACATATCCACTGCCACGCCGCCGTCATCCGCCAGATAAATATTCGGGGCATTCACCAGCACCAGCTGGTCACCCACGTACTGGGAGACAATCACCGGCAGCCCCTGGAAGGAGCCACCCAGCAGGGTCATGTCCGGGTATTCCTTCTGACCCAGCGCATTTTTACGCATGGACAGTGCCAGGGCATTGGTGCTGGACATCAGCCAGACCGCACCGGTGGGCTGCAGGTTTGCTGCCACAAACTGGCCAAACGCCGCCTCGGCATCCGCATCCGGGTTACCGGTTGATGCCGTGCCCTTCACATCATGGGTGATGGACGCCGGGGAGACATCTGCCACTGCGGCTTTTTTCGGGTCCACAAAGTCTGTATCCAGACGCGCCACCACCGCTTCCGCCAGCGCATTACGGACCAGTGCATCAGCAGCCGGACTGGAAAAACGGATCAATTCTTCCGTCAGTACCGCAATGGCCGACACTTTCGCATGACTGAAGGTGATGGATTCAAAATCAAACTTCGTCAGGGGTCTGGCCTTACCCTCACCCACCCAGCCGGCAGCACCGCCGGACACCTGGGCGTGCACACGGATATTGAACGGCACCTGACGAAGTGCAGGGATCCCGCCCTGACCAAATCGCCCGATAATGGTCTGCGGACGCAGGTAATCAATAAAGTCCTGCGCATATTCCTGATATTCAGACAGGCTGCCTGCCCACTGTGGGTCCGTGGTGGTCCCTGCCCCCACCGCCGATTTCAGGACATGATGCAGACGACTGTCATCCGGATACTGACGACGGGCCACTTCCAGGGCTTCAGAGCGGACACCTTTAGCCGCGGCCAGTGATTTGGCAAAGCGGGCGAAACCAATCCCCTTCTCCAGTTTCTGCTCAACACGGATCACCGGCGCTGAAGCCACCGTGGCCACATTCCCGTTACCGGCCTGTTTCACCGGCTGTGCCGTGGCGGCCTTACTGGTTTCCAGTTCACGCAGACGCTTCAGGTGCGCATCCACCTGACGGATTTCCGCTGCGGTGTTGTCGTAGTGCTCTTCCTCTTCCACATCCAGTGTGCGGCCTTCCTCTGCGGCTTTGTTCATGATCTCCTCAAGGGAGGCTGCCAGCGCCGCACGCTTGTTTTCAAAACTTTTAATCTGTTCACCAGTATTCATTGCTGACTTTTCCTTATGAAAAGAGGTTATTGACTGTGCCGAAGCGCCGGCAGAAGATGCGATTTTCACCACCGGTCTCCGGTTGCCGGACGCGGCAGAAAACGGGCTGCCGAAAGATTTAATGGTCCGGATGGTGCATTCCGCATTCGCGGGCACGGTGACGGCAGACACCTCCATCAGCTCCCAGCGCAGAAAATGCAGTCCGCCTCCGTCCAGATAAGTGTATTCATGGGGCCGGAAGCCCACAGAAAGCCCCCTGACCAGCCCGGTCTTAATGGCAGCCCAGGCCTCATCCAGCCGGGCTGCCATCTGGGAGGGCATCCCCGGCTCCGGCTTCACCAGCATTGCCGTGATTTCCAGCCCTTCCCTGACCCGACGCACCGTACACTGGCCTACAGGGCGGGAATGGTCATGCTGCCAGAGAAACGGGATCGTACTGCCAAACTCCGCCCCCTCCGGCTCCAGGATGTCACCATCCCGATCCGGAGAAGGCGTTGACGCAATCCCGGTGATCACCCGTTCATCCTCACTGAAGGATTTCACCGTCAGCAGGGAACAGGCCCGTTTAAGAGTCACATCAGCCTCCTGAAAATAAAAAAACCGCCGCAGCGGTTCATGATGGTTACAGGGTGAGCAGGGTTATATGAAAAAAACCTCATACGCTTTCTTTTTCGGTTCCGGATTCAGGGACATCAGGGACACCGCATTGAAGAGCGCCATCAGCGGGTCAATTTTTCCCCGTCCGCTGGCCTGTTTGGTGATAAGAATGGCGTTACCTTTAGGCTCCACCCGGGCATTGCCAACGCACCAGGCCATCAGTGGCTGACCACCATGCACCAGCACTCCCTCAGCCAGTTTGCGCTCGGTGGTTTTGATGGCCCCGCCCAGCTTCCAGCCCTGGCTTATCCCCACCACACTCTCATCGGGGATCCCGGCTTCCGCCAGTGAATCCAGAATCTGCCCCACACCTGACGGGTCAATACCGATATGATCCAGTAACTCAGCCTCATGAATACGACGCACATACTCCGCCACTTCCGCCGTGTCATCCCCGACCCGACGGACAATCGTCATGTCTCCACAGGCCACAAAATCCTGAAACCGGGATGCCTCACTCTTCCGTCTGACCACCGCGGTTTCATGCACCCAGGCATGGCCCCAGCCCAGCCATTCGCGGGTTTCCCTGTCACGGCCAATCACGTACATTCCCAGCAGATCATCCAGGCCCCCGCCGTCAATCCCCACCGTCACCACATCAGCGCGCTGCAGGATATCGTCCAGGCTGACGCGCCTGCCCTGCTGCTCCCAGAAATCCGCGCCCGCCCAGCGGTCAGAACGCAGGGCAAGACCGATTTCCACATTGGCGTGTTTTGACATGAAGCCACGAAATGCTTCCTCACCAGCCTCCCGGGCTTTACGGTACTCCCGGTACAGAAAAGCCTCATCCACCGAATAACCGAGATTCGGGTTAACCATGGCGAGGTTTTCCATCAGCAGGTGAGCCCCGCTTTCCACCATTTCAGGAGGATGCTCAAAAATCACCGGCAGAAAGTGCGGATCATGAATTTTGCCGTCACGGACATCCCGGGCGTACTGCAGTTTCTGTCTGAACACCCCGGCAGGCGGTTCATTCGACTGGGTGGTTGTGTACACCACAAATCCTTCCGGACGGGAGGCAAGCCCGCCGATGGCTTCACGTAGCATGTCTTCCGCTTTGTACTGCTTGCCAAACAGCCACAGTTCATCAATCAGTGTCCCCACGGACTTGATACCGGACACCGTATTCGGATCGGCTGCCACCACCTTCAGGGTGGTGTCCGTCACCCGATGGGTGATGGTCCGGATATGTGTCAGCACCTGACAGAGGTCATCCAGATCATCGTCCCGTCGTACCATATCCCTGGCAGGGTTGAAGGCGTTAGCCGCCACCTCCACGGTCGGGGCCAGAATGGTGTAGCCCGCCGCCTGCCGCCAGTTCAGTAACAGCGCCGTCATCATGATCCCCGCGGCCAGCGTGGACTTACTGTTTTTCTTGGGGATAAGGATAAAAACTTCCTTGATATGGCGTACACCGGTCTGCGCATCATAGGAGCCAAACAGGGCCGCCACCAGGTCAAACACCCACTGTGCGCAGGACTCCCCGAACGTCGGGCTACCCGGTGCATCCACAATCCGCAGTTGTTTAAAAATCGCCAGTGCATGTGCAGCCTGGTCCGGATAAATCGGAGCCGGAATAATCGACAGTCCCTTTTTCAGGCGCTCTGCCCAGTCCGGACATGCCGTGCTCCATACAGGTATCATCCGCTTTCCTCATTCTGGTTATTCACCACCAGTCGGGGAGATGGTGGCACCGAAAAACGGTTAGCCGCTTTTTTCGCGGCATCACCTTTTGCCGATTTTTTACCGGCATCGCCTTTTTTATGGTGTGTGAACTGCGCCAGTCGCCAGGCCGCATCCAGTGCCAGTTTCGGGTCAATTATCAGGTTTTCCACCAGGATCTGCCCCATAGCTTTCACCGGATCGGGAAGACCATCCTCCATATATTCAATACCATGAGATATCACCGCGGGCGGAGGCATCTCCGGATTTTTTTCGTCCGGCTGTGGTATTGCAGCCACCTCACGGCGACGGGGTTTATCCTCCTGCTCTGATTTTTTCTGCCGGTAAACAGGAACCTCATCCACCTCCACCGTTTCGCACTGTTTACGGGCTATAAACGCGAGCACCTCCGGATCTTTTGCCAGCTGCGAGCCTTTAATCCTGGCGGTCTTCGCCGAATAACCGGCGGCAAGGGCTGACGCTGTTTTGTTTTTCCCGGACATGAGCGCCAGCGCAAATTTTCGTTTTTGCGTTGTCAGCACAGCCTCCTCCCGGGTCCATAACGCACTCAGCCGGGTATGGTTCAGCCCATTTTTCCCGGCGTCTCATGCCGCAAATGTTAACTGCTGCCTGGTTAACATTTGCTGAAAAAGCCAGTTAACATTTTTTTCGCACAACAAACTGAATAATAAAGATAAAAACCGAAAAAATGCCCGGGCAGCCAGTTAACATGTTAACTGGCCTGAAACAGGAATTTTTTCTCTGCATGAGACGGGGGGCGGTGTCCGGGGCGATCGTTTTTTTCGCCGGATGATCCCCCCCCCGGGGCGGGTCACAGTCCGATGATATCGTCTGCCCTGCCATGACCTCCGGCAGCGTCGGGTCCGGCATACCACTCGCCGTTTCACTGACTGACTTCTGGCGATGGCATTCGGTACAGAGCGTCCAGAGATTCGTCTCCTCATTACCACCACCGAACTGAAGTGCAATGCGGTGATCGAGTTCACTGTCACAAAGGTCAACCACACGCCCACAGAGACAGCACTGTCCGGCATCCCTCAGCCAGATACGACGCTTGAGGGAAACCCGGGCACTGCCACTGACCCGACGCTGTTCACCCTTCAGGACATTCACCCGCCGGGTATTCAGAGTTTTGATTCTGCCCGGTAACGTACGAAGCACGGCCATGTAAAATCCTCGCCATATAGCTTGTCACCAGAGGAAAGAAAATGTCACCGAAAAACCGGACCCGCAGAACAACAACCCGCAACATCCGATTTCCAAACCAGATGATTGAACAAATTAACATCGCTCTTGACCAGAAAGGTTCAGGTAATTTTTCAGCGTGGGTTATTGAAGCCTGCAGAAGAAGATTAATTAATGAAAAATATTCTCAATTTGTACCCAACAAAGACAAACACGACCAGAGCACCTGTTCAGACAGGTTTACTTAAACGACTTATATATGACACAAAAAGCGACCACTAAAGTCGCTTTTTCTTATGGTAACAGGCAATAACTCTCTCAGATATTTTTTAGCATTTTTTTGACCGCGCGTTTCCGGACGTATTCTGTTCTC
>PPYF01028976.1_pt1 | contig 14988 bp, 19 predicted proteins | sample 1559871 | NCBI WGS metagenome assembly PPYF01 (sample SAMN08240021, study PRJNA423297) | Human gut metagenome, whole genome shotgun sequencing project. | reverse complement strand
TGGCTGGAGGATGCGGAAAGTAAAGCGTGTTTTCCCATCACAGCACCTCCGCGTCCGCAAGGAGCGCCGGATACTCCGCTGGGTCGATGTCCGACAGCTTATCGGCACCATGCTTCAGAAGGAGCGCCTTTACCTCTGCTGTGTGCCCGGCACGGGATTTTTCCGCCAGCACCGCCCGCACCTGTTCCAGGGTCAAGGGCTCTGCTTCCGGTACTGGAGCCTCTGCCGGCGGCTCCGTTTCCTTTGCCGCATTTTTCTTCTCCGGCTCCTGAACCGGCTGTTTCTCCGGGCTTTGGCCCGGCCGCTCCGGCCCGTCCTGTACTGCGGCGTCCGCCACCGCCTGCAGGCTGTCCGCCAGGGAGCGGAGGTCGGATACCACGTCCAGAAGAAGTTTCATCCTACTCATGCGCCAGCCCTCCTTCCGCAACCTCCCGGATCGAGAGTTCCTCCACGGAACTGCCCGGAACAATGACCGTCAGCTTTACCTTGTCCCCAAGGAGGAAACGCATCAGGCGCTCCCTCACGGAAACGCTGCGCACACTGACCGCGCCGCCGTTCACAGGCTCCTTTGAAACACGGATCTGCAATGTGTGTTTCATCTCATCACCTCTGCTTTCTGAAGGACGGTATTAGTGTGTCCTTCAACATACGGAGATTGGGAGGGCGCTTTGAGGGGGAGGATTTCAGAAAAACTTTAAAAACTTTTTTCTGGCCCCTTCGATGGATTCCCGGATGGTCTTGATGTCCTTACCCTCCCGGCGGGCGATCTCCCGGAGGGATACCCCTTCGGCCATCATCAGAAGCCTGCGCCGCTGTATCTCTGATAGCTGCTCGAACGCCTCTTTAAGCCGCTGGTTTTCCAGCTGCAGGAAAAGGGCGGATTCCGGGGTCTCGCCGTCTGCGTAATCCCTGCCCTCATACACTGCCGCGTCCAGGGAATAGCAGTGGTACCGCTCCTTCCGGTCCTGGTTGCTTTCCTCCCGCCTGGAATCCAGGACCAAGTTCCCGATTTCTTCATTGACCTCAACATCTGAGGTTTCTCCATTTGCAAATGTGTAATTGATCTTCATTTTGCCGTTCTCCTTTCGGAGCCCGGCAAGCGGCACCTTTGCCGCTAAAACGAAAAAAAGAGCCTGACAAGCAGCACAAAAGTGCCGCTTGTCAGGCTCAATATCCCATCTGTCTTTCTTTCAAGACAGCGTGATGAAGGGGCAACCACAGATGATGGAATGAAATCACCCCTTCGTGCATCATGCTCAAACAAACGCCGCACCGGTTTCCCGGCTTCGCTGTCCGTTGCCCGCCCGTCATATACATTCCTTATGAGAGCTGTTGTATTGCCGCAGCTATCCGGTAAGTCCCGGAAACCTGCCCGGAACATTCGGTGGTAGCTATTCAGTTTTGATGATCCCGACCTCCGCGCCGCAGTGCCCGCACTTCATATATAAATCGGGATACCGGCCCTTATGGGGGATCTTGGTTTGTGTCTTTGTACCCTTTACTGCGTCCAGCAGTTTCCACCCGCATTTCGGGCAATACACTGGACGCAATTTATCTCTTACGTCATTTCCTTCCGCCTCCTTCTTGCTTGGGCGCAAACCTCAACACTCCTTTCCGCCAGAGCCGATCCGGCTGCCGGGGAGCGGGCCTGCAATCTGTGCGCAGCTATTCCTCCACAATGTCCGTGAGCCAATGCGCCACCGGTCTGGAAAGAAGCCGCGCGTTGAGGTATGCCATCTCTAAGGTGAGGCAGGTATTCCCCAAGTAATACCCGTCCATGATCGTGAGGGTCATGGCAAGGTCTGGCTGCTCCATATCGGTCAGGCAGATCGGCAGCAAGTATTGCACCCGGCCCTGATACCCCTGCGGAACCACAATACTCGGTTCCACCACAGCCTTCCGCCGCGCCAACTCAACTGCCGTTTCTAAAAGCAGGGGCAGGTTTTGCGCTTTGCGGATTTCTGCCGGGATACGGGAAAGGTTCTCCTCGTCGCCGAGGATATGATCCACGTTGACGCGGATCGGCCACTCCGGGTTGTAATTGACGCCATATTGCGTCATATAGTAGCTGGGCTTCTTCGGCAGCGGGGAGGTGTGCCGGAGCATCGGCGACAGCTCGTCCGCAAAGCCCCTGAAATACCATTCCAGCAGGGAGTCCTTCTTTTTATTCCGGTCAAAGCAGGCATAAATGGCCTTATACCGCCGGGTGTAGAGGCCCGTATGGAAGCAGCAAAATTCATTCTCGATGTGGAAGTAATCTGCCGCGCTGCTGGGATTTCTTTCGTCCTTGTAGTCAATCAACTGTTTCTTAAAGATCGCGTGAATGTACCGCTCCAAAATCGGAGTATCTGGATTTTTCGTTAAGTATATAGGGTTTTTGAATCGCCACGGTTCCGGCAGGGCCATCTCCGCCAGCATATCAAGCTGGGAGTACCAGTTCGGGACGTAGGCGAAGGAAAACAAATCTGGCATGAGTATCATATCAGCTTCCTCCATTTGTTCTGTAATGCGTCCACGATCTTCATTTGCACTTGTATCTTCATATCCTCGTCGATGTAGGAATGTATCTGGCTGTCCGGGCCAACTTCGTCATACATCACCAGAGAATTGATATAAGCGTCATAGTACCGGAGATATGCTTCGATTGCCTCCTGATCGCCGTGAACCGCTCGCTTGATTAGGTCATAGGTTAATTCATGGCTCTGAGCTTCCTTGCTCATAAAATTCTCGGATTGCCTTAAAAGCGCGCTGCCTCAGGTTGTAGACAGTGCGTGTCGTCACCTCCATTCTGTCCGCAATTTCCCCATCCGTCCAAGCATACCAGAAGTCAAACAGTAAGACCTTCCGTTGCTTCTCCGGCAGGGAGCAAAGTGCTTTATATAAAGTTTCGCTATAGACCACGCAGGATAGCTCGTCCGCATAAAGCACAAAATGATCGGACGGATACCTGTCATCGTGGCTTAAAGTTTCAAGAAGATAGTCTACTGGCTCGTCAGAGTAATGTTTCTCCGCGTTTGCCTTTGCCCGTTTGAGATTTCTGCTGAAATTCCGAGCCACCGTCTTGGTGAAGGAATCCACCATGGCGACGATCCGCTTTTCATCAGAGGGAGACATCATGCCGCATCCCTCCTTTTTGCAGATTTGAGCTGGTTCTTTTTCGCCTCCTCACATAACCAGAACACATCTCAGGAGTGCAAACCGGAAAGTTTTTGAAAAATATTTTGAGAAAAATTTTTGAATGGGTGAGTCTATCTAAATGCTGGTTAGGAGCTGCACATATAATTTTCCTCCTCATACAAAATGGGCCAATCCGCATAAGGCAGACTGGCCCATTTTGGCAAGTAGTAGTCTTGCCTTGAAAAATAATTTATGAAGATTTCCCGCTTTGCTCTATATGTAGTTCGCCTTTTTTCAGCCGGAACACCACATCCGCCTGTTTTGCCAGCTCGTTTGAGTGGGTGACTACTACCACGCATTTATTCATCTGATGTGCGCTTTCTTTCAGGATTTCTGTAATATCCTGAGCGGTTTCTTCGTCCAGATTGCCAGTAGGCTCGTCCGCCAAAATCACTGGAGCCTCGCTGGCCAGTGCCCGCGCAATGGCTACACGTTGTTGCTGACCGCCGGAAAGCTTCAACACGTTTCGTCTTGTTTCTTCCTTCGTCAACCCCAGCCGTTCCAGAAACGGAAATGCTGGTTTTTTGGAAATCAGCCGGACATTCTCCTGCGGAGTCATATAATCAATCAGGTTGTAGCTCTGAAAGATAAACGAAACATTCTTTTTCCGGTGTCCTGCTAATCCGGTCTGTGCAACATCCTTCCCTTCAAACAGGATAGCCCCGCTTGTGGGACTGTCCAGACCGCCCAACAGGGAAAGGAGCGTTGTCTTGCCACAGCCGGAGGGGCCGAGAATGGCATACATCTTTCCAGCCTCCATCCGCGCGTCAATTCCTCTGAGTACCTTTTTCTTTTTATCATAAGAATAGGTCAAGTTTTGTAATTCCAAAGTTCCCATATAGCTACCTCCTATTCACCTTCCGGTACAAATTCATAGTTGAAGTCATAGTCCTTTACTTTATCCGGCACCTCATAATCTATCATGGGCGCACCAGACTGCTCCTGCGTTTCGTCCCCTTTGTTCTCCTTCGGGGTACACCCAGTGAACAACAGTACCAGAAGAAAGAATATAGGAAACAATTTCCATACTTTTTTCATATCGTTACCGCCTTTCTCAGCTCATTTTTGATAAAATCTCTCGCGGTTTCAGCCGCATGACGGAAATCGAGGAAAATCCAGCGGATACCGTTACAATTCCGATCCCAAGCAGGAATAGGAGCCCCATTTCCTCAAACTGTACGCGAACCTGTAATTTAGGGGGTTCTATTTTCTGATCTTCTGCGTCTGTTCCGGCTTCGCCACGGCTTCCGGCAGATAAGCCGTTCTCCTGCTGCACCTCTGTTACCGCCTGCCCGGATTGCAGGACGTTTCCCATCTGGCCTGCAATGGCGCTGGCAGAGAAATAAGAAAGGGAAAACGCCAGCACTGCTATGAGTAAAACCTCGGCAATATACTGTCCTAAAATCGACAGCTTGCTGATCCCAACAGAAAGCAGCACGCCGGTTTCGTGGATTCGGGTTCTGGCCCACATGGTAAGAATGAGCGAAAGGATGGCAATGCTTACAATCAGCGCGACAATCAAAATAGTGGCTACCAGCTCCGATAATTGTTCTAAGGAGGACGCGGCGTTCTCATAGTCCTCGTTGTCAAGCAGAAAAGAGAATCCCTTCCAGTCCACACCGGAGATACCCTTTACTTTAGAAATAATTTCCTCCATGTTCTGCGGATCGTCTACTGATACGGTCAGCTCATTAAATCCCTGGATTGCAGGGCCGTTTTCATAAGCCACTAAAGTGGCGAGATCAGTAATAATGAGATTTTGTATTTTATCGTAGGTTGTTACCTGATCGTTGATACGGCCCACAATTTCAATCTCCACGCCTTTGTCCGTTTGGATTTTGTCACCAATTTTCAGGCCGTTTTTCTCAGCCAAATCCTTGCTGATTAGCCCCTTGTTTTTGTCGTCCGGCAGGATATGCCGCCCCTGCGTCAGCGTAAGCTGCCCGGAAGTAAACCGGGTAAGCTCCTCGCTTTTCCATGTGCTTAAAATCTTTGAGGATGCGCGAAATTCTTCCTCAATGGGGATATTGCCGGTAAATAGTTCCAGAGAGGGGAACGCCGCCAGCCCCTCCACGGTGGCGCTACACTCCTTGATCCCCTCAATTTCCCGGATTTGCTCTACCAGCTCCGGGCTGATCTGCTGGGTGGAATACATCAGGGTTCCGCCCTCCACGCTTTCCACCTTCAAATAGGGATTGTTTTCCGTGTAGTCAAAGCCAATGAGAAAACTCCCGCCAAGGCTTTGCCGCAGCTCCTGCTGGGCGGCTTTCGAAGCGTTCCCCAGCGCCAGAGCGGTCAGTACAAAGGTTGCCATCACCAGCAAGATGACAAAAAGAAGGATACTCTTGCCCCTCTTGCGGACGATGTACAGCCACGCTCGATTCATAAAGTTCATAGAATGACCTCCGTTTCATATAGGATAAGTGTTGCAACGCTGACAGCATAGCACCCCAATATGGAACCAGTATGAAACGGATAAAAAAGCAATCGCTTTATGGGAGATAAAGGATAAAGCACATTCCCGGTGGGTTTTTAGTTGCCTCAAATTGATAGGGCAGCCCAAGGGCCTTTGAAAGCGTATCTACAATATATAATCCCAGCCCATTCCCGCCATCTTTACGGTCACGGGCAAAGTCCGGACGGTAGAACGGCTCAAATACATGTGCCAGCTTATCCGGCGGGATGGGCGTACACTCGTTTTCTATTTTTATCTGCCGGGCGGTCAATAGAACGGTGATCTTGCATCCCGGCTTTGTGTAGGAAACCGCGTTGGAGAGCAGATTGGACAGGATTTTTTCAAGGCCTTTCTTTGACGTGTGGACAGGGCACTTTCCCTGTATGCTGAAAGAAAAGTCGAGTCCCTTTGCCTTCGCAATCAACTGATAAGGCTCGCAGATCGCCGGAAGACACTCCGACAGGTCAAAGGTTTCCGCGTCTTGTTTCTCCTGTGTAAAATCCAGCCGGGAGGTATCCAGAATTTCTTTAATCATAAAGGAGAGCTGTCCGGTAATCTCCTTACATTCCAACAGACAGCGATCCCGGTCTTTGTATTTTCCAATGCCTAAGATCATGTTTTCCAAAATCGCGTTCAGGGCCGTCACCGGCGTTTTCAGCTCATGGGAGGCGGCCCGCAGGAAATCAATTTTTGACCGTTCCGCCTCACGGACGTTTTGCTTTTCTTCTTCCAGATTTTCAATGGTGGAAAGCAGGCTGGCATACAGCTTATTTACGCGGGCGGCCAGCTCGCCAATCTCGTCCTTCGTATGCACCACGCAGATTGCAGCCTTATCCAGCTTTTCCATCTTTTCCGTTGTTTCCGCAATCTGCTTGATCGGCCTCGTCATGGCTCTGGAAAACAACAGGGAACACCCGGCGGATATGATGGCGCAGCAAAGCAGGGATACCGGCAGTGCTTTTCCGATAGCGGATTTTATCAAGATTCCGGTATTCACAGCACTCTCGATAATGGCCCCTTCCACAAAACGGTTGGTGCTTACGGTCATTTGCGGCGCAAGCACATAGAGAAAAACATGAGCCATCACGGTGACAAACAGCATTACCAGAAAGGTGTATAAAAAGATTTTAGTAAATAGCTTTAAGTTTTTCATAGGTGTTCCTCATATTTGTAGCCAACGCCTTTTACCGTTACAATCCGGTCAAGACTCAGCTTTTTCCGTAAATTTTTGATGTAGGTATCAATAGTGCGGTCAATGATGGGGTAATCATATCCCCACAACTCGTCCAAGATCTGCGACCGTGTAAGCACCAGACCTTTATGCTCTATCAGCAATTTCAGCAGGTCGATCTCCTTTGGTGTCAGGTCAATAGGGCCGCCCGGCCCGGAAGCAGTATAGCCGCCAAAATCCACTGTAATATCGCCCATCTGGATTTGTTTCAGTTCCGGACTTTTCCCACACCGCCGCAGCAGGGCTGTCACCCGTTTTCCCAGCAAAAGCATGGAAAAGGGCTTTGTGATATAATCATCCGCCTGTTCATCAAAGCTGGCCGCCTGAGTAGGCTCATCGTCAAGGGCGGTAAGCATTAAGATAGGAATGTTGCTTATTTGGCGCAATTCTTTTAATACCTCCAAACCGGTTCGCTTCGGCAGCATAATATCCAGAACCACTAAATCAACCGATTTCTCCCTTGCAATCTGCAAACCCTGTTCCCCAACAAGGGCCGACAAGGTAATATGCCCTGCGGATCTCATATATTCACAGATTGCCTCGTTGGTGGCAGTATCATCTTCCACAATCAATAAAACAGCCATTTTTACACCTCCTCACATTATTATACCAAAGCAATATGGAAACAGTATGAAATGCTTTGTGTCAGATTGACAGTGTACTGAACTTAATGGGAAAAAGCAAGCCTTTCATAACGGATCAATCCACACAAGGCAGACTGGCTCATGTTGACAGGAAACTGGCCCGCCTTGCTGTAAGTGAAATACTTTCCCTATTTACTATTTCTATTAGATTGGAAATAAAAAGTTACTTTATTATCAAAAAAGCCTTGCTTTTCCACCCGTGATGTGTAAGCTGTCACTCACAAGGCACAAGCCAAGCACAAAAATGAAAGGTGGAAAATAAAATGAAAACAGGAAAAATCACAGCGAAACTGAGGGACGCGGTTCCGGTTTGCCTCATGGTAAACGGCGAGGAAGTCAAACGGTATAAGAACATTGAGCTACCGGATATGCTTAAATCGGTAAGAATAATCCCAAAGCGGAACAGATAAAAGAAGATAATGAGGTGCGTATGCAGTGGAATCACGAAGTAGACCGAGCCTTAGTCAGCCAAGTGCCGGAGGATGAGATACGGCAGATAAAGCAGAAATGGATTACGGAGCGTATCCGGTTATCCATTGATGTATTCGGCAAGTGTCCTGAGAAACTGACAGGCATTATCACAATAGCCACAGCGAAACTTGCACTTCTGATTTCCAAGGTACTGACCGCCGCAAGGGAACTAAAAAACAAGCTGTTCCATGAAGCTCTTGAAAAAGAATACGGAAGCATGTCTGTTATTAAAGCAGAGGACACCGCAGAGGTTATTACAACTCCGGCTAAGGAAGTAATAACAGAACCCAAAGCACCAGAAAACACTATTACTGCAACTGCTCCAAAGGCAGAGGTTCAAGAACCACCCAAGCCACAAATACCTCCAAGACCGGTTATGCCACCGGAAGCTGCCACTTTCTCAAGACTTCAAAAGATTAAGGTTACTCTTGATAAACACAATAACCTTATCTTTGAAGCAGAGCGTGAACGGACAAAACTGGAGATTGAATTGGCTGATTTAAAGGGACTTGCAAGACTTACCAAGAAAAAGGAGCTTGAAAACAGGATTGCCACCAAAACCGAGGAAATCCGAACCTTCAAAGCCGGACTATCCGGTATCGTCAGACAGCATGGATTTGCAACGGTGCAGGATTTCTACACAGCATTCTATACCGCACAGCGTGCCAACGACGCATATGAGAAAGAATGTGCCAAGCGGGAGGAAGTCTATGGAGAGAAAGCCACTCCCAAAGCCGAATCAATGCACGAAAAGTTACAGCGGTATCAGGAAAAGGCTGACAGACAGAATGCCAACCAACCTCACCGAAGCAGAGATAAAGGGGCGAGATAATCGCCCCATGCCACAAAAATAGCCGTATCCATACACATAATGGATGCGGCTATTTGAAGTACATAGTATGCGTAAAGCTGAAATTTATCTCTCAACCTCAACAATCAGCTCGGAGAATATGCCTGATATGTTGATTGTATTTTCGGCAGTTTCGTTTTCTTCAAGCTCAACAATTTCTCCGTTTTTGCGGGTGATGAGCTTGCATTTTCTGCCGTTATTTGAGAGTTTGTAGTTATCTGCATTTTCAAGGTGAACAATCGCTTTCGCTTTGAACTGGTTTATATCAAGTTTTGTGCAGTTACCTGAAATAAAAATTTCGTAGTCAGTCTTTGCGGTAAACTCCAGACTTCCCTCTGTGTCCCGGATAAAAACCTTTTCTGCGTCGCCGTCGTACTCAAGTCGGCTGAGGCGTAAATCCTCAATAAGAAGTTCCTTAACGCTTGCTGAAACCTCTGTATGCTCGGTAAACTTTTCAGGGAGTAAAAGAGTAATATCCACGCTTTCCTGTGCTTCAAAACGGCTGACGCCCTTTTTATTTACAAGTTCAACATCCAACTTATTACGCTTTTCGTCAAGTTTCACCTTGAAAAGAGAGCCAATTTCAGCAAGTATTTCGGAAGAAAGCACAATGTGGATTTTTTCATCCACACCTGTTTTGATAGTAATTTTCCTTGCACCGCCCAAGTTTATATCAAAATGCTTGCCGGTGTCGATGTCATAAACTGTTTCGCTTTCGAAAACCACCGGCTTTTCTTCCTGTTTTTTGACCTCTTCAAGCACAAGCTCATCGAGAGTGAGCTTGAAAAGCTCTGCGAGGATAATCATATTTTCAACATCAGGGAGACCTCGCTTGGTCTCCCATTTTGTTATAGCTTGACGGCTTACTCCTATTTTCTCAGCAAGCTGTTCCTGAGAAAGTCCCTCTTTTAATCTGTACTGCTTTAATTTATCACCAAAATCCATTTTTGTCTCTCCCTTATTCCTTAATGAGTACATATGCTGAAATCTTTCTTATCGGCATACACAAAATAATACTTATCATAATGTTTACTAAAATCTGAGCTACTGCAAATAGCATTAAAAAGCCAAATGAAATCTCAATGTTATTTTTCATGACACCCAAAGTCTCAAAAATAAATTGATAGATAGCCGGCATATAATAAATTGCCAAAAAGCTTGAAAGCACAATTGCCACCATCGACACAGGCATAAATGAACCTGTTGTCTGTAAAATAAGCTGTGAACTTGTGTAGCCCATTGCTTTGTAAATACCTAACTCCTGTCTTCTTTTTACAAGCAGAGACTTGATAACAATATATAAAATAAATAACACAACGAGAATTGTTACCGCACAAATTGATACTACAAGCACCACAGTGATACCCATATACATATCCTGTGCTTCAGTTTGAAGCTTGTAAGAATTCACTGTGTCTGCTACCAATGCAGAGTAATCGGATTTATATTCCTTTGTAATCTTTTCGGCATTTTCAGCATTTTCAAGATACACATAGAGGTATGGAGTCTGATTTTGGTTAAAGAGACTGTTGTATCCTTCTATGCTCAGTTCACAAAGCTCGCCCTGTAAATTTACGCTTTGCACAAAGCCTGTAACCTGAAAGCTTTTTGTGATACCGTCCACCGTCACGCTGACTGTATCACCGATTTTAAAATTTTCTTCAAAAGCACTGCCCAAAGCGATTTCATCTGCATCTTTCGGATTTTCACCCATATAACATACATCATTTCTCACCTTTGAGAAGTCCTCGCAGGCAAAAGCAGTCACTGTTTTCTCTTCAATTTTAACAATTGCAGACATATATTTCAATGAATTTTGCACACGATTATCGTTACCAAGTTTTGACTCAAGCTCACTCATGCTGTCGCTTTTAGGATAAATAATCACATCTGCTACTTCGTCTGACAAAGCAGACATAAAATTATCCGGCTCAACTACTACATTGTAGAACAGTGTGCCTGAAAATGCTATGAGAACCGTCAGCACAAAAGACACCAGAAAGAGCATTATATTCTGTTTTGTAGAAGCTATCATCTGCTTTAAGACAAGCAGGAATTTTGTATTGCCTCTGGTTTCTTCAAGCGGAAAATAATTTTTCTTTGTGTGCTTTGAACTTGTATTACCTCTTAAGCCGTCAATAGGCTGAGTTTTCTTGATTTTTCGTGCGGATATATATGTGAAGAACGAAACAACACCGCAAAGAATACAAGCCACACATACAAAGCTCAGCAAATCAAAGCTAACAGCAAACGAAAAACCTGACTGAACAGTAAGCACTGAGCAAAGCACAGGAAGTAAAGTGTAAGACAGACCAATGCCGAGAATTGCAAACAATAGCGAAACAATAGCATAAGGCAGTGTGATACTCGCTACAATCTGAGCACTTGTATAACCCAGAGCTTTAAGCACGCTCATATTTGTAATTTCGGACTCAATAGCATTTTTAACTTTGAAGTTACTGAGGAATACGCTAACTGCAAGGATGATTAGTGCAAAAGCGGTTAAAATAAGTACAAGCAGATCCGTAACCATTGTCCGTGTACCCTTTACGCTTTCGCTGTCAAGAATTGATAAAGCCATAACACCTTTGTTCTCAATTGCTTTGCTGACATCATCTTTCACTTCATCAAGGCTTGCATCGCTCTTTACGCTCATTGAATATTCAACCACAGCCTTGTCACTATAAGAATCCGCAAGCTCTGCAAACTCTTCTTTTGGTAAATAGGCACACAGCAAACCCGAACCATAGTTGCCGTACTGCATTTCTTCAATCACACCTGCCACAGTGAAACTATGGGACTTGCCGTCAATTGCATAAACGATTTCGTCATTCAAAGCAAATCCACCAAAGTTGGATACATAAAGTGGGATATAGATTGGATCGTCAACATTATTTTTGCTTTCTCTCACAAGTTCATAATTGTTAAGAGTACGCTTGTCGTCAATGTTATAAAACACTGTGTTCATTGAAAAATCCGCACCATTGAAATCCTTGACAGTAGCTTCTGTCATAATAGCAGTATAGCTTTCGATTTTCTCTACCTTTTCGATTTCATCAATTGCTTTTTCAAGTTCACTGCTGTTCTGGACCTCAGGAACAATTGCGTTGAGCATTGCGGTGCTTAACTTTTCAAACTTTGTATCATAAGCCCTATCTACCTGACACAGCAAAACCGCTGCACAATTTAATATTAGAGCAGTTATCAGAATGATAACGCCGAATGATATAAAGGAGGTTTTTTCTTTTTTTAAGTTGTATAAAATCTGATTTGCTATTTTTTTCATATTACCATCCCATCTCTGTTAAAAAGTTGTTTAGCTTTGCTTCACGGTCTTTACTTTCATTTGTGTAAACCCCAAGGTCACACTCACCGTAGATCATGCCGTCCTTAACATATAACACACGGTTGCCTCTTAAGGCTGTTTTCTTGTCATGAGTTACCAATATAATGCTCTGACCATCATTATGAAGCTTTGTAAAAACATCAAGAACCGCAGTTGAGTTATTTGAGTTCAGTGCACCTGTGGGCTCATCGGCAAAGAGAATCTCGGGTTTATTTATAACTGCCCTTACAATGCCTGCTCGCTGAGCCTCACCGCCCGACACCTGAGATGGGAACTTTTTGCGTGTTATCTCAGGAATATTAACAAGCTCGAAAAGCTCTTTGGCATATTTCACTGAGTCCTTTTTGCTTGCTCCTGACAATGCACTCGCCGTAAGTACATTATCCATAAGGCTCATCTTATCAAGAAGATAGATTTGCTGAAAAACAAAACCACAGTTCTTTCGTCTGAAAATTGCCAGCCTATCATCACTTAAAGATGTAATTGTTTTGTCGTTCCAAACAACATCGCCCGAGCTGGGCCTGTCCATTCCCGAAAGGGAGTACATCAGTGTGGACTTGCCTGCACCTGAACTACCCATAATCACAGTAAAGTCACCCCTATATATATTAAGGTCTAGATTTTCAAAAATTGTCTGCTCTGTGTCACCTGTGATAAAACTCTTTTTAAGTTTAGTTGCCTTGATAATGATTTCTTTTTTGTTACTCATAACAATGCCTCCATCAGTATTTTGATTTACACTCGCATCTTACACAAAATGAAAAAGTAGCACCACCAACACCTGTTTACAAATCAAAAAACGGACGCTACTTTCCGTAGCATCCGCTTAAAATCAAGTTTTTCAACTTATAATCCCTGAATAAATCTCCTCTCCAAGAATAGCCTTGTCACGCACATAGTAGGCAAAGCTATTAAATTGCCAAATATCTCCTACTCGATAATTCTCTAGTAAGTTAATTTCTTTTATTTTATCACACCAAGCCTAGATATTCTGCCAACATTTTATCAAAAAACATTTATAGAAATCACCAGACTGCCAAACTATCAATCGCATCCACCCATGCCTGCATTTCACCGTCCAAAGCAAGGCGAGCATATTCCAATGGCTCATCTATCGCCAAAGCATTAAGTGAATTTTGTGAGCAAAGAGTAGTTCTTAATCCATCCTCTGCCTTATTACAATCAATTCGCAATATGTAATTCTCAAATGTAGTTACATCAATACTATTTGTAAGAGGGTTATAGTCTGCATATATCAATCTCATCTTATCAGTCCTTTCTTGAAAATGTATTATAAGCATTCCATCTAGTTCCAACTGCCATTTTCATAATTTGTTATAAGTTGTTACCAGATTTTCTTTCCCTTGTTTTTTCCCTTATCAGAGTTCATAACCAAGGGTAAAACGATATAACACGATACAAGATGTGACGGAGAGGACACCCACAAAAACTTTAGTATTTTCAAGGGTTTGACGAGATTTTTATAACAAGATATAACAGTTATTAAATCCCTTAAAATACCTCAAGTGAGAATTCTAATTTGCTGTTTTGATTAGCCCCGCTTCGGCGGGGCTTTTCCTGTCCTCAGTGAAAAAAGATATGTTTTAAGACCTTTAGAGCTTGCTTTTTGACCGGTGGTGTGTAAGCTGTCACTCACAGAAATAAAACATATCTTTAAGGAGGACGCAACCATGCTGCAAATATCTGAAATCGTAAGAAAAACCGAGGAAATGTTCGACTTGTTCAACGAGCATTTTTACGAGGGCGAGCTAAACCACCCGGCCATCACTGTATCACCAGACGGAGGGCGCGGGGCGTATGGCTGGTGCAGTATCAACGAGATATGGAACGCCAGCGGTGAGAAATATCGGGAAATCAATCTCTGCGCCGAGTACCTTGACCGGCCCATCTTCGAGCTGGCAGCCACGCTCCTGCATGAGATGGCGCATCTCTACAATCTAATGTATAGTATTCAAAATGTAACTACCAAATCAAATATTTCCGTAATAAACCTTCCTGGCCATCATCTTTAATCCTTTCAACTGCGTACCGCAACCATTCATCTGGTGTTGGTATCTCTCCTACACAGGGGATTTTTCTCCATTGTTCTTTCTTGACTGGATCTTCATCATTCCAGCCCTTTTCAATTCTATCGGAGATTATTGCCCGCATTTCCTCAACTGAAATGTTTCTCTCCCGTGCCATTCTTTCAAAAATATGCTCCTGCATTATTCAACCTCCAGTCTTTTGTGAATAGCATTTCCATCATCTACAATACTATAACTGCATAAGTCCCTTTTAGGAAATATGATAGCTACCGATTGTGACTATTATACCACCATTCTGGGACTTAGAATAGATACAGATAGGTAGGTGATGATATGGATACGCAGAAACGAATCAGAGAACTGATGGAAGAACGCAGATGGACTGACTATCGACTGGCAAAAGAAGCAAACCTCTCCCATTCTACTGTCACAAATATGTTCAATAGAAATAACGCACCAACGCTGCCAACTCTGGAGGCAGTTTGCAGGGCATTTGGTATCACACTGGCTCAGTTCTTTGCCGAGGGGGAAGAAGCGCAATTGACCGAAGATCAACAGAAACTCTTTTCAAAATGGAGTACCCTGACAGATCGACAAAAGCAAATCCTTCTTGAACTGATGGATGCCATTTGAAGCACATCGCTCCCACAACGGGAAAGATGTGCTTTTCTTTTGCCATTAAAAAAGGCCCCTGCCAACCGCAGGAGCGAAAACAAGAACTTTATAGGTAAATTTGAAATGCACCCATTCACGCAATTTGGGTGCA
>PPYF01602983.1_pt1 | contig 14990 bp, 15 predicted proteins | sample 1559871 | NCBI WGS metagenome assembly PPYF01 (sample SAMN08240021, study PRJNA423297) | Human gut metagenome, whole genome shotgun sequencing project. | reverse complement strand
AATTAAAAAAGCATATTTTAAGTATAAGTGAAATAAAAAATATTTTAAGAGGTGATATAATGAGCTGTTGTTCATATACCATAGGAACTATTGTAGATATAAGTGATATTATGAATCAGCCCTATAAATTTATAACAGTAGGTAAAGTACCAGGTGATATATATACTTATACAAGGTTGGTATATAGCAAAGAAACTATAATATTAGATCATGAATATAATGAAATAGGTATTGAGGATTTAAAGGTAGGGGATACTGTTGTTGCATTTCATTCTAATGCAATGACAATGAGTATACCACCTCAAACGTCAGTATTTATTATAGAGGTAAAATAAAACTGTAGGTAAGTTTGTATTTATACAAACCTACTTACAGTTTATTATTAATCAATACTCAAAGCATTAGAAATAGAATTTAATTGGAAAGTATAAGAATCCTTACACATATCCTCTAAGTTATATTTACAAGACCAATTAAGCTCCTTATTAGCTTTAGTAGGATCTGCAAAACACTTAGCAATATCACCAGCTCTTCTTTCTACTATTTTATATGGAATATCTACATTATTAACTTTTGAATAAGTATTAACTAAATCTAATACACTATAACCATTCCCAGTACCTAGATTATAAATAACAAGACCAGGAGAAGTATGTATTTTATCAAGAGCTTTTAAATGACCATTAGCTAAATCAAGAACATGAATATAATCACGAACGCCAGTACCATCAGGAGTATCATAATCATTTCCATTAGTAATATCTATTTTATAAAACTTAAAATCTTTATTAGTGATTTTTTATACTATTAAGAACTTCAGGAGAGCTATTAGAAAAATTATCTACAATTACAACATCTCGATTATCATCTAAAAGCTCAACAACAGTGTGACTTCCTATATACCCACATCCGCCTGTTACCAAAATCATAATATATACCTCCATTATTTAAATTAATTAAATATTAACATAGGTAAAGAATTGTATATATAAAATAGACGTATAAAAGATATTATTCAAAAGTAGTAGAAAAGTATAATAGTCAATACTCTACCTAAAGTATTACTAAAATAATACTCATGATATATATATATCGGTTGGAATAAATAATACAATAATTAATAAATATTTAGAAATTTATTTAAAAGTATAAACGAAAGAGGTGAATTAGATGGAAGAAACTATAGACTTAATAGAGTACTTTGCCATTATAAAAAAGCGATTTTGGATCGTTATACTTACAACAGTTATAGCAGTGGGAATATCAGTTATAATATTTCATCTTAACAAAGAACAACTTTATGAAGCAGAAACAACAATGATAGTAAATGTTCAAAGCAATGAAAATCAATCAATGCTAACAAGTGATCAAATATATGATCAAATATATGCAGGAGAAAAATTAGGAGCAGTATATGGAGAAATAATAAAATCTAGAGCAGTCCTTAATCCGGTAATAGAAAAATTAAATCTAGATATACCAACAGAACAATTAGCCAAGATGATAAGTATATCTCAAGTTGAGGACACACATATAATGACCTTATCAGTAACAGATACAGATCCAGATAGAGCAAAAGATATTGCAAATACAATACCAGGAGTATTTACTGAAGAAGTAAAAAGAACTATAAAAGCAAATGGAGTTGAAGTAATAGATCCATCATTAGGTGGGGATCCAATGCCATCAAATATTTTAAAAAAAGTATTAATTGTTGGTGTAGTTGGAGTTATGATAGGGATATTTATAATATTTTTAATAGAGTTTTTAGATAACAAGGTAAAGACACCACAAGATATGGAAAAATATTTTAACATACCAGTATTAGGGGTTATACCAAATGAAAATAAGTAAATAGGGGAGGAAAGAAAATGAAAGGTTTAATAACTATAAATGATCCAAAGTCCCCTATATCGGAAGCTTATAGAGGGATAAGAACTAGTATACAATTTTCAAATTTAGATAAAAAAATAAAAGTTATAAATGTAACTAGTAGCAAACAAGGTGAGGGAAAAACAACAGTATTAGCAAACTTAGCAACAACATTTGCAAATTTAGAAAAGAAAGTTTTAATACTAGATGGAGATTTAAGAAATCCAACTATTCATAGAATATTCGAATTATCAAATGTTTATGGACTTACTGATGTACTTTTAGAAAATAAGACCTTTGAAGAATGTGTATATTGTACAGATACAAAAAATTTACATATATTAACTTGTGGAGCGATACCACCAAATCCATCTGAAATGTTGGCATCTAATAAGATGACTGAATTTGTAAACAGTTTAAAAGATAGATATGACTATATATTTATAGATACACCTCCAATTGGTGTTGTAACAGATTCTGGAATTGTATCAACTTACAGTGATGGATGTATATTTGTTGTTGGAGCTAAAGAATCAGAGATTGAAACTGTAAAGATTTCTATAGAAAGATTAGAAAGTCTAGGAGCTAATATACTAGGAGGTATACTTAATAAGTTTGAAGTAAATAAGGGAAGTAGTGATTATTATAGTGATTATTACAAGAAAGGAAGAAGATTTATGAAAAAAGGTAAAAGGATAAAAGAAAAAGAGAAGAATAAATGTCATGATTATAAAAATTAATATTGTGGGGTCAAAATGAGCTATAGATTTGAATTTGAAGAAGAATTAGATGAAGCTGTTATAGATATTGATTTAGAGAATATTCAAACTAATAACTCTATATTTTATATAGTAAGTAAAAGGATAATTGATATTATTGGATCTTTAGCTGGATTAATACTGTTATCACCATTATTTTTAATAGTAGCAATACTTATAAAGTTGGAAGATCCTAAGGGCAATATAATATTTAGTCATATGAGAGTTGGAAAAGATGGTAAGTTATTTCCTTGTTTAAAGTTTAGATCCATGTTTGCTAATGCAGAGGAGATGAAAAAAAACTTTACAGAGGAGCAGAAAAAAGAATATGAAGAAACTTTTAAATTACAAAATGATCCGAGAGTTACTAAAGTAGGTAGATTTATACGTAAGACTAGTTTAGATGAATTTCCACAGTTAATTAATATATTAAAAGGTGAAATGACATTAGTTGGTCCAAGACCAATAGTAACTGATGAACTTGTATTTTATGGTGAATACCAAAGATACTATAAATCAGTAAAACCAGGTCTTACTGGACTTTGGCAAGTTAATGGAAGAAGCGATACAACATATGATGAAAGAGTAGCTTTTGATATGGAATATATACGAACAAGAAATACATTAAAAGATATAAAGATAATAATTATGACCATATTTAAAGTAATAAAAAAAGAAGGTGCATGTTAGATTTAAAATTGAATTAAGGAGATTGTTATGAATAATAAAGTTATTCGTATTGCTCAAATTATGGGGAAAATGAACTCTGGTGGAGTTGAATCAGTGGTGATGAATTACTATAAAAATATTGATAAAGAAAAAGTTCAGTTTGATTTTATTGTAGATGAAGATTCCACGTATATACCTTATGAAGAAATTGAAAGTATGGGAGGTAGAGTTTTTCTAGTACCTCCTTATCAAAAAATAAATCTATATATAAAAACATTACAAAATATATTTGAATCTGAAAAATATAGAATAGTACATTCTCATTTAAATGCTTTAAGTGTATTTCCTTTGTATGCAGCTAAAAAAGCTGATGTTGCTATTAGAATTGCGCATTCACATTCAACAAGTAATAAAAAAGAATGGAAAAAAAATATAATGAAGTATATATTGAGACCTTTTTCTAAGATAAATGCAACACATTATTTTTGTTGTAGTGAACATGCAGGAAGATGGTTATTTGGGAATAAAGCATATGATGAAAATAAAGTAGTCTTAATAAATAATGCAATAGATATTTATGATTTTATTTATAATGAACAAATTAGATATAAAATAAGAAAAAAATTAAATATAGAAGATAAATTAGTTATAGGCCATATAGGTAGATTTGTTGAACAAAAAAACCATGAAAAATTGATCGATATATTTTATGAACTTCATAAGAAAAATGAAAGCACAGTACTTTTATTAGTAGGGGAGGGGCCCCTATTAGAAAAAATTAAATCAAAAGTATCAAATTTAGGTTTAAATAAATATGTTATTTTCTTAGGAAGAAGAGATGATGTTAAAGAACTTATGCAAGGAATGGATGTGTTTTTATTCCCTTCACTGTATGAAGGTTTAGGATTGGTATTGATTGAGGCGCAGGCTGCAGGATTACCATGTATAACATCAACTGAAGTACCAACAGTTGCGAATATAGCTGATTTGGTAGAATTTATACCATTAAGTAGTGATAGTATTACATGGTGTAAAGTATTATTAAATAAATATAAAGATACAGTCAGAAAGTCTAGTATAGAGGATATTTATAATTCAGGATATGATATAAAGAAAGAAAGTCAGAATCTACTAGAGATTTATTGTAAGTATAATGGGCAATAAAAATATAGAACTAGTATAGAGATAAAGCAAACTATATTTAATATCATTGATAAAATAGAAAAAAGTAAATAATTAATTACATTATTTGTAGTTATATTTTTAGAATCAAAAACAGAAATGCAGTATTACATTATAAAATAATTTTTAGTGTAATGTAATAGGAGGATATTAATGAAATTAGCAATAGTAACATCTGGATTTCTCCCTGTACCTGCAACACAAGGAGGTGCAGTTGAAAATTTAGTTGAGAATTTTGTAAATAAAAATGAAGAATATAAAAAATTAAATATTACCGTATTTAGCATAAAAGATAAAAAAGCAATTGAAGTAGCTAGTAGATATAAAAATTCAGAATATATTTTTATTGAGCCAAATTTAATTGTAAAAACACTAGATAAATTTACTTATTTTATAGCTAAAAATATTTTGAAAATAGATAAAACGATGTCATATAGGTATATATTTCAAAGACTATATTTTCTGGATAAAGTTAGTAAATACTTACATAAAAATAATTATGATAAAGTTTTATTGGAAAATCATCCAACCTTATTTATGGTTTTAAAAAAGAAAAAAAATTATTTGAAATATAAAGGCAGGTATTATTACCATCTTCATAATGAAATAAATAATTCATATAAATGTGATGAAATAATTAAAAAATCTAGAAATAATATAAGTGTTAGTAACTTTATATCAAATCAATTATCATGCTTTTTAAATGTAGAGAATAAAGATAATTTTTCTGTTCTTAGAAATTGTGTTGATCAAGAACGATTTAATCAAGAGTTATCTGAATTAGAAGTTCAAGAATTAAGAAAAAAGTATGATATTAGAGATAATGATAAAGTACTTTTATTTACAGGAAGATTAACTAGAGAAAAAGGAATAAAAGAACTTTTGATTTCTCTAAAAAATGTAAAAAGTGATAATTATAAATTATTAGTAGTAGGGAGTTTCTTCTTTGGAACAGAAGTAAAAAATAAATTTGAAGAAGAATTAGAAGAAAGTATACTTGAATTAAAAGATAAAGTAAAATTTACTGGATTTATTCCTTATGAAGATATATATAAGATATATTATATTGCTGATGTAGCTATTCTTCCTTCGATTTGGGATGATCCAGCTCCTTTAACTGTAATAGAGTCATTATCTTGTGGTCTTCCTATAATTACAACAAATTCGGGTGGAATACCGGAGTATGTAAATGAAAAATGTGCCTTAATTTATAATAGAGACGAAAATTTAATTGAAAACTTATCTAAGGGTATAGATGAATTAATAAATAATAATAAATTAAGAATTAAAATGGGGAAAGAAAGTTTAAAAGCATCTAAAGCATTAACACTTGATAATTATTATTTGAATTTTATGAAATTGTTGGGAGTAAATAATGAGTAAATACAAATCACTAATAAGTATTATTATTCCTGTTTTTAATATGGAAGATAAATTAAATAAATGTATACAATCTGTTATAAATCAAACATATGATAATTTAGAAATTATATTAGTAAATGATGGCTCTAAAGATAATAGCTTAAAAATTTGTGAAAACTATAAAAATATTGACAATAGAATTAAGTTAATTTCAATAAATAATAATGGTGTAAGCAACGCGCGTAATATAGGTATTAAAAATGCAACTGGTAAATATATAGGCTTTGTAGATAGTGATGATTATATAGATAATGATATGTTTGAAACATTATATAATAACATAAAAGATAATAATGCAGATTTATCAATAATTGGATACCAAATTGAAACGATTGATAATAAAGTAATAAAAAATACAAATTTAGATAAATATGAAAATATTGAAATAATGACTCAAAGTCAGGTATATGAAAAAATACTAGATAAAAACTATTTTCAAGGATATTGCTGGAATAAGTTGTTTAAGTCTGACTTATTAAAAGATATATTTTTTGATGTTAACATATATATTTGTGAAGATTTATTATTTGTATGTGAGTATTTAAAAAAATGTAAAACAATAGTATATAATAGAAAAAATTCTTACCATTATGTATATTATCAAAATAGTAGCTGGAATATGTCGTATTTGCCCAAATGGGCCACTATTATTGATAGCTATGAGCGTATTATTAATATTTATAAAAATTTAGATAAAAAATTAGAAACTTTAATTCTGTATACATATTTTAAAGTTAATTGTAGCCTAAAATACAGAATAAAAAAATCAAAAGATAAAGACTATGATTTATTAAACAAAGTAGAAAATAATATCAAAGAAAACTATAAATTTATAATGAAAAGTAATTTACAATTTAAAAAGAAAATAGAGATTATCTTATTTTATTTTTTTACTCCTTTTATTGAATTTTATAAAGCCTCAAAATAAATGGGATGGAGGTATATAAAATGAAAATAAAAAAATATAGTTTACTATATTATATAGTAATATTTATATTGACATTGAAACTAATATTAGAAAATTCACGTCTTATTATAATGCCCGAACAAGTAGGGAATATATTAAATATAATTTCAGTAGTGTTTTTAATAATAAAATTATATAACCAAAAATATACAATATGTGAACTATGGATCTATTTTTCATTTGGTTTGATTTGCACACTTGTAAGTTTTATAAGTAAGGAATATGTAATAGCATTAAGTTATTTATTGATAATAGGTATAAAAAATGTAAATATGAAAAATGCATTAAGAATAAACTGTTATACAAAATTTATAGCTATATTTTTACATATGCTTATATATATTATTAATGTAGAAATGGGATTGACTGACATAATATATTATACATCATCTGGTAATCCAAGGTATGATTTTTATTTAGGGCATCCTAACGCAACTGCAGGAATAATATTTTGGACGATAGCAGAATTAATTTATATAAATGATAATAAATTATCATTTGGTAAATTTATATTATGTAGTGTACTAGGTTTTATATCGATAAATTTAACTAATAGTAGGACTTCAATACTATCGTATATTGTTCTATTAACATTATTACTACTATCAAAAATAAAAGGTAGAAATATTAATAGATTTATAAAATTTAATTCTAAATATATATTTTCTATACTGTCAGTTTTAAGTATTTCTATATCTTATTTTTATATACCACTAAATAATATAGTTAATTTAGACATTTTAGACAATTTATTAAGTCGAAGATTAAGTTTGGGATATTTAGGTATTCAAAAGTTTGGAATTCCTATATTTCCTCAATTAATTGATAGTAGTTATATAGTGAAATGGCATACATATCATATGCAAATTGTTCTAGATAATATATATATAAGATCTGCAGTTTGTTATGGATTATTATTTCTAACGTTAATATCTATTTTATTTATATACACAACAAAATATACTTCTAAGACAGAATGGATATATATAATAGTGTTTGCAATTGTGGGATTTTCAGAAAATTATATATTAAATGCGTTAATAAGTTTTCCATTGCTATTTATAGGTAATAGTATCATTAATAATGCTAGAATAGATGATATAGAATTTAAATTAGATAAATATAAGGTTAAGTAGATAGGAGATTTGATATAGTAATGAAAATTGATAAAATAAGTATTATAATTCCAATATATAATGTAGAAAAATATTTAGAAAAATGTTTGAATACTATAATAAATCAAACATATAAAAATTTAGAAATAATATTAATTGATGATGGATCTACAGATAATTCTTCTACTATATGTGATGAATATTGTAAAAAAGATAAAAGAATAAAAGTAATACATAAAAATAATGAAGGTGTTTCTAGTGCAAGGAATAAAGGAATTGAATTATCAAAAGGTAAATATATAGTGTTTATAGACCCAGATGACTACGTAACCGATGATCATATTGAAGGTTTATATGATTGCATAATAAGTAATAATGTAGACCTAGTAATATCTAACTTGATTGATATTGATGAAGATGGAATTATACTAAATAATGAGAGAAAAAAATCATTTCTAATGAATAAAGATCAATGTTTAAAAGAATTATTGAGTGAAGATAATTTTTATCATGTGTGTTGTGGAAATATGTATAGAAGAGACTTATTAGAAAAAATAAGATTTAACTGCGAATATAGTATTGCTGAAGATTTAGATTTTTTATATAGATATATTAAGCATATAAGGAGTGCGTATTTTTTATCTAAAAATACGTATTATTATCTAAAAAGAGAAGGCAGTGCAACTAACTCGATATATAGTGAAAAATGGAATGATGAATTAAAGATATGTAATTCTATAATAAATGAAACTTATAAATTTGATAATGATTTACATAAGTATGCTAAAAAAAAATATATAATACTTAACATAAATCAAGCACATAGATTTGCACTTAATAAAAATCAAATTAAGAGTTTTAGAAACAATATCAAACTTTATAAAAATGAAATATTTAATTCTAAATTTTTTAACAATAAAGAAATATTGAAGATAAGCTTATTTTTAAAATCATATTATTTATTTAAAATTGTATCTAATACAAAAGATAAAATCATAAAATATAAAAGAAGTTTAGTATCATAAATAAATATACATAATTTATGGACATTGATGAATACAGTATTAAAGTATATTAAAAATTAGAATACTAGCAAGTAAATATATATAGCTATTCGTAAATTATTATAAGTTAAAACTTTTAGTATATGTATTGAGATTTAATATATCAGGAGGGAACATAAATAATCCTATCTATAGTGAGATTAGTATGTCAAAAATTAATAATAAATATTTAAATAAAAATGTAGAGTATCGCCTTTAAGATTAGTCAATGTAATACATTTAAAGGTTAGACAAGAAGCTTAATTTATATACATTATTGTATTAGGGGGATATAAATGAATGAAAGAAATATTTTTAATAAAAATGATAGTGATAAAATAGTATATGGAAAATTTAGAGATATCTATATACCATTGATAAGCAATGATATAATATGTAGTTCACTTAATTTTTATAATACTTATCATATAAAGGGGAAATTTTATAAAAATATTATAAAAGTAGCAATTAGATTATTTAATAGTAGATTTTTTATAAAAGAGTATAATTATTTTTCTATAGATAAAAGACTAGAAGAAGAATTAGAAAAGATTGATGGTTATAAATATTGTGCAGTATGTAAAAAAGAAGATAACGTTAATAAAGACTATATACTTCAGCTTATGGATGCCGATGGAAATATATTAGGATATGGTAAGTATCCTGGGTATAATGATAAAAATGAGTTTGTAGTTAAGGAAGTTGATAATTTAAATTATGTAAATACTTTAGGGATCAAATGTGCAAGGATTCCTAGGGTATTGCTTTTTAATAAGGAGAAAGAAATTTATATACAAAGTACTGAAGATAATTTAAAAAATGATAATGGAAAATTATCTCTTAAGCATATAGATTTTTTAAGTGAATTATATGATAAAACCAAATTAACTTATAAGTTTAAAGATTCTATAATTTACAAAGAACTTAGCAGTATAAGCAAAAAAACAAATGATGCAGAACTTATAGATTTATCTAATAGAATTTTAAAAAAAATAGATTTAGAGGAAGTTGAATATTGTTATTCTCATGGAGATTTTTATCCTCCAAATATAAAGTTAAATAAAAATTTTATATTTGTTTATGATTGGGAATGTGGAAGGTTAAATACATTGTATTTTGATATATTTCATTATATTGTGAATGAAGATATAGTTGCAAATATAAAAAATAAAGAATTAATTATAGATGATATATTAACTTACAATAAGTATTTAGATGAATTTGAGGCTAGAAATAATATTAAAAATAATCTTAGAATACAAATGTTTATTTTATACCTATATGAAGAAATTTATGATTTTACTATAAATAGGGGTGTTGACAAAAACAATGATGGTTTGGTAAAAAATTATATTGAAATATTAAATATGGTATTACAAAGGAATTAAGTATGTATGAAGATATATAAGTATTATTACTACTGTATATAATATTGAAAAAAATATATAATTATTTAACTTTATTTTGAGCATATTTTATGAACTAAATAAAAACATATCAAATAAAATGTACTCTAAATTTAATAATAATGGATATAAAAGTTATCAAGTTAGTTTAAGAAAAGTTTTAATTAATAAATATATAAATAAAAAATAAATATAGCTATATTCTTATGGTATATGAAAATTTACCATATATTTATTCCTAATCTACGTAATATGAAGAAAAAACTTAGATTAAAATTAGGTTTAGATATATAGAATTAGGGGTGAGATAAGTGAAAAGTAGAGCTAAGCATATAATGAAACACATCTTAGGTAAAATAAGCAAATTTACAGGTATAACAAGTTTATTTTATAAATTAAATAAAGGTAGAAAAATAATATTAGCATATCATAACGTAATTCCAGATAAATACTTTAAAGACTCTATTAATTTAGATTATTCAATAAAAGAAAGTCAATTTAGAAAACATTTAGATGTTATCAAAAAAAGATTTAATGTGGGTGTAAATTTAGATGATCCTATGGAACTTACCGTAACTTTTGATGATGGATATAAAAACCAGTACTTGATAGCTAGTAAAATTTTAGATGAGTACAATATGAATGGATACTTTTTTTATGCTGCAGATTTATTAGATGAAAAAGACATACTATTAATAGATAAAATACAATATTGGTTAGATTATATTTATCCGGGAGAATATGAAAATAAGAAATATGACTTGGTATTAAATATAGATGATATAAATAGTCGACGAAATCAATGGAATAAAATACAAGGTCTTATAGATAAAAAAGTTAGCTTTGAAGAGATTTGTTATATATTAGATGAAATGTATAGCTTTAAAAATATAAATGTAGATAAAAAATTCTATGATTTAAGATTCACACCTATAAAAGAATACGAGTTAAATATTATGAAAGATAGCGGTCATAAAATAGGAGCACATTCAGCATCTCATAATAGATTATCCAATATGAAAAATGATGATTTAATAAAAGATATAGATAGATGTAAAATATTATTAAATAAAGGTATATATAATACAAAAACTTTTTGCTATCCTTTTGGTGGAGTTGAAGATGTATTTGAAGAGGCAATGAATATAGTAAAACGAAAGGGTTTTTCAAAAGGTATATCATTTATGAATACTAAATTAAAAGATAGAGAATATAGTCCATTTTTTATACCAAGAATGACTTTGCCAAATACCGATGATGAAGATTACATAGATTTTATGCTATCAGGGGCTTACTACTTTTTGAAAAACGGCAGATTGTTTCCTAAAATAAAAAAAACGAGTAGAAAAGAGTATGATTATGAGTAAAATAATAAAATCTACAGCTATATTATTTATCTTAACGATAATATCAAAAGTAATTGGTTTTTGTAGGGAGACAATATTAGTATCAACCTATGGTGCTAGTATGATATCAGATGTTTATATAACCTCTATGAAAATACCGATGACACTATTTGCTATAATTGCGTCAGCTGTTGCAACAACATTTATACCTAAGTTTTATGAAGTAGAAAAAAATGAAGGTAGTGAATGTGCTTTAGCTTTCTCCAACAATTTAATAAATATTGTTATAATAGTAAGTCTTTTATTATCTATATTAGGATTTGTGTTTGCAGAACATTTAGTAAAGCTATTTGCAATGGATTTTACAGGGGAAAAGTTTGATTTAACTGTTAAGTTTACACGTATATTAGTATTTACAATGACATTTGTTGGACTTAGTGATATTATGACAGGATGGTTACAGATAAAAGAAAAGTATAGTATACCAGCTCTTATAGGTATTCCATATAACATAATAATTATATTATCTATAATAATAAGCAGTAAAGGTAATGTGATGATTTTAGTTTTGGGTAGTTTTATGGCAGTGCTAAGTAAATTCTTATTTCAGTTACCATTTGCGTATAAAAATGGATATAAATATAAGCAATATTTAGATATCAAGGATGATAATATAAAAAGTATAATTTTATTATTGATGCCAGTTGTAGTTGGGGTTGGAGCAACTCAAATAAATTCAGTTATAGACAGTACCCTTGCATCTACATTAGGAGATGGAATGATTACTGTACTAAATAGTGCAAGTAGATTACAGGAATTTGTAACTACACTTTTTATAACTACAATTGTGTCTGTAATATATCCTATTTTTTCGAGACTATCTAATGATGAAGATTCAAGTGAATTTAAAGATATTATAAGAAAGTCATTAAATATTGTTATATTAATAATTATTCCAGTATCTGTTGGAGCAATAGTTTTAGCAAATCCAATAGTAAAAATATTATTTGAAAGAGGAAAATTTGACTCTAACGCAACCATTATGACAGCTCAAGCTTTAAGGTGTTATGCTATAGGAATATCTGCAAGTGGAATTACTACTATATTAAATAGGATATTTTACTCTATGAAGGACACTAAAACACCTATGATAAATGGAGTAATATCTATAGTCGTAAATATAATTTTTAATTTAATACTTATAAACTTTATTGGACATATGGGATTGGCTCTTGCAACAAGTATATCAGCTTTAGTTAAATTAGGATTAATGTTTAGAAAATTAAAGGAAAGAATTGCTGATTTTGGGCAAGATTTGATATTAAAAGCTTTTAGGAAGGTTATGATTGCATCAACTGTAATGGGAGTTGTTGTATGTCTAATGAATAGTGGTATTAATCATCTATCAATTATAAATTCAAAAGTATATGTTTTAGGATTATTCTTAGTTATATTAATTGGAGCATTACTTTATGCATTTATGATAATGAAGATGAATATTGAAGAAGTTAAAATTATTTTAGATAAGGTTACTTATAAAATCAAAAATAAGAATGTAGAAGCTGAAGATATATCACAAGGGATATAATAAATTTGGAGGAAATTATGAAGAAAACTGTAAAAAAAGCAATAATACCAGCAGCAGGACTTGGAACAAGATTACTACCAGCAACAAAATCTCAACCCAAAGAAATGTTACCAATAGTAGATAAACCAACATTACAATATATAATAGAAGAAGCTATTGACTCCGGTATTGAAGAAATACTAATAGTAACTGGACGTAGTAAAAAATCTATATAAGATCACTTTGATAGGTCGATTGAATTAGAGATTGAACTTGAGCAAAAAAGTAAATATGAAATGCTTAAAATGGTTCAAGAAATATCAAATATGGTAAATATACATTATATAAGACAAAAAGAACCTAAAGGGCTAGGTCATGCTATTTACTGTGCAAAAAGTTTTATAGGTAATGAACCATTTGCAGTACTTCTTGGAGATGATATAGTAGATTCAGAAAAACCTTGTTTAAAGCAATTAATAGAAGCTTATAATGAATATAAAACATCTATACTTGGAGTTCAAGAGGTTGATAAGCAAGATACAGATAAATATGGAATATTAGATGTAAAATATATAGAAAATAGAGTATACAAAGTAAAGGATATGATTGAAAAGCCTAAGGTTGAAGAAGATCCATCAAATATAGCTATATTAGGTAGATATATAATAACTCCTGATATATTTGACATACTTGAAAATCAAGAACCTGGTAAAGGTGAAGAGATACAATTAACTGATGTACTTAAAACTTTAGCTACTCATAAAGCTATTTATGCATATAATTTTGAAGGAAAAAGATATGATGTAGGTGATAAATTAGGATTTTTAGAGGCAACAGTAGATTTTGCATTAAAAAGACCTGAGCTTAGAGATGAATTTATGGAGTTTCTAGAAAACAGGGTAAATAATAGTCATAGAAAAGATGATTTTGATTGTGAAAAAGAAGTTGCAGTATCAAATATATAGGAATAAATAGTCCTTACTAAGTTCATAATTAAAATAAATTACAATATTTTATATAAAGTAAGGAGTTATTAATGAGTAAAAAAAGTAAATATATTATTTTAACTATAATATGGATGGGTTTTATATTTTGTATGTCTAATCAACCAGCAAATATATCGAAAGAATTATCACAAAATATAGAAAATTTATTAAAACAGACTCCAATAATCGGAAATCTACTATCAGATATATTAAATTCACCAAACTCACAATTTATAGTTAGAAAGTCAGCTCATATTATATTATTTTGTTTTTTATCAATATTATGCTTTGTAGTTATATACGAACTAAAAAGGAATGTAAAAATCTCTACATTAGTATCATTTAGCATAACTTTTATATATGCATGTATGGATGAAATACATCAGCTATTTATACCAGGAAGAACAGGAAAAATAAATGATGTTTTAATAGATAGCATTGGTGTTATTATGGGTTTGATATTTATTAATTTAATCTATTGTGCTAGTTCAAAATGTTTTCCAAATAAAGTTAATTGATTTTAACAAAAAATAATATCCCATAAGCCTAGTATTTGTAAGATTTAACCAAATACTAGGCTTTTTATTTTAGCTATAGAATCATAATTTCCTATCAATTTATTTATTAGAAATGAAATATTATGTCCTAATACTTTTA
>PPYF01028413.1_pt1 | contig 14990 bp, 14 predicted proteins | sample 1559871 | NCBI WGS metagenome assembly PPYF01 (sample SAMN08240021, study PRJNA423297) | Human gut metagenome, whole genome shotgun sequencing project. | reverse complement strand
CTGGTTGTTGAAGGTGACGGAGCCCACCACCTGCTGGGAGATGATACGGGTGGTATCAGAGGCGCAGACACTGGCAGGCAGGATCAGGACCTTGTTGCGGACGCCCACGCGGCCGTCCGGACGCTTGTAACCGTAGAAATTCATACTCGTATCCTCCTTCTCAGCCCTTGCTGTCCAGGTTTTCCCGGTGCTCTTCCAGGTTGTGGCAGTGCACGTGCTCGCCGGCCTTGATGTCCCGGGCCGCCAGGCCGATGTGCTCGCCGTACTTGACGATGGGCTGGCCTTTGGCGATGTCGCAGGCAGCCAGCTTGTGATAGATGGTGATGTCCTCCGCCGCAGTCAGGCGCTTCTCCTCGCCCGCGCACATGTAGGTGACGGTCTCGCCCTTCTTCACGGGCTCGATGGCGACCACCACGTTGTCCACGGGCTCAACGATCATGCCGTTCAACATAATGTAATACTCCTTTCGTTCCTCAACGAATATGTGTAATGGGAATCAGTGCTTCTCAAACAGGGCTTTCTGTGCCTCGTCTTTCGGGAACTTGGGGCAGCCGAACTTCTTGGCCCACCAAGAGGTAATGATGGGGACCAGAATGGCGGTCAGGATGGCAGACGCCGCCACCTGAGAGGTGGCCACATCCGCCCACTGCGCCCAAGAGGGATCCGCCTCGGCGATAACGGCGGGCACTGCCACGGCGTTGCCTGCGGTGGTTGCCACAGCCCAGCCGGCATAGCCGGGACGGCGGCTGATGAAGCGGTCGCACAGCACAATGAAGGCGCCGCCGATGAGGCAGGTGACAAGGCCCAGCAGAATGCCCTGCGCGCCGCCCTTGGCGATGTTGGTCAGGTTCATGCCAGCGCCCAGGCAGAAGCCCACAAAGGGCAGCAGGATGGTGCCGGCGGGGGCCAGAAAGTCAGACAGGTCCTTGTCGATGTTGCCCAGGATCATACCCACCAGGATGGGGCCGATAGCAGCCACAAGGGCCATGAAGGGGATATCGGCCAGGCCGCCGATGCCCATAGCGATCATGGTCAGCATGGGGCCGTCGTTGATGGCCAGCAGAGGCATGGCCGCCTGGTCCACGGTGTCACCGTAGGAGTTCATCAGGGCCAGATAGATGGAGCCGTTGGAGTTCGTGACGGCGGAGATGATGGCCAGAGAGCTCAGGCCCAGCACACCAGTGGGGCCGAACACCTTGCCCACCACAATGCCGATGGCGGCGCCGATGACGAACTTGGAGATCAGCAGCACACCGCCCCGCTTGACAACGCCGCCCATGTCCCGGACCCGCAGCGTGGTGCCCAGGCAGAACAGCTGGATACCGATGGCGGTGTTGGCGCCGGCACTGGTGAAGACGGCGGTGGTGAAGGAGCCGATGTTGGTGACCTCCGGAAGGAAGGTATTGATAATCGCGCCGAGCAGCATCGGGACGACCATCATACCTGCGGGGATCTTTTTCAGGAATCGCATGATCATGGTCTTTCTTCCTCCTCAATTTGTTTGCTGGGGGGGCAGAGGGCCTCTCCCCTGGCCATTTGCGAGCATTCCCCGCATGAGCGGCCGATCATGCGGGCCGTCACACCAAAGGGATTTATCTTAAAAAAGCCCCGTTGTCAGGGACTCTGGCCACGGATCCTGTCCCAGCCGCCGGACGGCTCTGGGACCGCACACAGATCTCCGTGCAAGGGGGACACCAAGACAGACTCTTGTCAGCGCGGCGCCCTTTTCTGTTCCTTATGTCGAACTCAGTTCTTATTTTGGAATTTTCGGTCGCATTATATCATGCCGTTCCCAGTTTGTCAATTCTCAGACAAGCCAAAGTTTCGCGTTTCGGCCAGCTTTTCGATCTCCGCCTGGGCAGTCAGGAGACTGCGGCGGACCAGCTCGATCTTCTCTTCCCGGCAGCGGAACAGCGGTACGGAGATGCTGAGAGCCGCGAACACCGTTCCCTTCCGCCGCAGCGGCGCGGCCCAGCAGGCCAGCTGGTCCGTGGATTCCTCCCGCTCCATAGCCAGTTCCCCGCGCCGGACCGCCTCCAACTGGGCCAGCAGGGTTTCCACATCCGTGATGGTCTGCTCTGTCAGCCGGGGCAGGCCCCCGGCATACAGCGCCCGCACCTCCTCGTTCGTCAGGCCGCTGAGCAGAGCCTTACCGACGGCAGTGGCGTTGGCCGGCAGGCGGGTCCCCACCCAGGAAATCAGCCGGATGGGCTGGGGAGAATCCTCCCGCGCCACATACAGCACCCTGTCTTGGTCCAGAATGCCCATCTGGCATGTCTCCTGGCATTTGGAAGCCACCTCCTTCATCACCTGGGTAATGGGTGCCAGCCCCCGGTCCGCCGAGAAGGCCGCTCCCAGCACCAGCGCCCGGGGACCCATAGTATACCGGCCCGTCCCATCGTCCTGCCGGAGGTATCGCCGCTCCTCCAGCGTATGTACGATGGGAAACAGGCTGCTCTTCGGGGCATCCAGGGCCTGTGACAATTCTGTCAGCGTCAAGCCCTCCTCTGAGCCGGACAGGCTCTCCAGAATATCCAAAACCCGGGCTGTGGCCCGATGCTGTCCCTGTGTCATATCGTGCTCCTTCCACGCCGGCGCTCTCCGCCGCCGATTGATTTCTCCAGGCCGATCATATCAGATGCCGCTTCGTTTGACAAGCGGGCATGCGCCGCCGCCCTGTTTTCCAACCGGCGGGATTTTACCAGATCTCCTCTTGACATTCAGCGCCGTTTTGTTATACTAAAGCCTGTTTTTCGCGCCCCGCCCGTGCGTTTTCAAAATCTCTCCCCGCGGGTTTGGAGCCGGCGGTCCCGGGGCCGTATGAAGGAGGACTTTTCTATGAACGCAGCATATCTGACGCCGGCCATCACACTCTTCAACGAGGATGGCACGCTGGACCTGGCCAGCCAGGAGCGTCTGTTCAACAATCTCATCGACCAGGGCGTAGACGGCATCCTGGTGGAGGGCAGCAGCAGCGAGTTTTTCGCCATGCCCATGAACCAGCGCCGGGAGATGGCCAAATTCGCCATCGAGAAGATCGACCACCGGGTGAAGCTGATCATCGGCACCAGCCACATGGTAGCGGACGAGATCATCAGCTTTTCCAACTTCTGCCTGGACGCAGGAGCCGACGCCGTTATGATCCTGCCGCCCTACTACTTCCACTTCGGCCCCTCCGCTCTGCTGCAATACTATGACCGCCTGGCCGAGCAGATTCACGGCGATATCTACATCTACAACTTCCCTGACAACACCGGCTACACGATCCCGCCTGAGACGGTGCTGGCTTTGGCCAAGATGCACCCCAACATCGTGGGCATGAAAGACACCGTTCCCGGCATGGACCACACCCGGGAGCTCATCAAGGTCGTCAAGTCCCAGATCCCCCAGTTCGAGATCTACTCCGGCTTTGACGACAACTTCGCCCACAATGTACTCTCCGGCGGCAACGGCTGCATCGGCGCCCTCAGCAACGTGGTGCCGGAGATCTGCGCCGCCTGGGTCCGCGCCTTCCGGGAGAACGACCTGGCCGGCATCGCCAGAGGCCAGCAGACCATCGACCGTCTGATGGACCTGTATGCCATCCGCAGCCCCTTCCTGCCCGTCATCAAGGAGGCCTGCCGCCTGCGGGGCATCGCCGCCACCAGTGCGGGCACCTTCCCCATGCCCAGCGCCACGGTGGAAGATGACGCCAGAATCCTGGAGCTGCTGAACCGGGAGGGCGTGCAGTAATCTGCTCCCCCCCTGAAGCCGCACCGCCCCAGCCGCCGTTTTCAAAACGGCGGCTGGGGCGGTCTCTTTTTTATCAGAGAACTCCTCATGGCAGCTCTATATGGACGGACGTGTGGAACACCGGCTCCACCAGGCCGGGGATCTCCACCGCATCGGTGAAATGGACATCTTCCGTAAATTCCTTCAGCAGGGAGACGATATAAGGATGGGGCCGCTCGTCCGGACGTCCGGCGGCCACGCAGACCACGGCGGCTTTCGGCTGGAGCAGCCGCAGCAGCTTCCGGGTGGTGGAGGACAGGGAGGCATGGTGGGGCACCTTCAGGATGTCGCAGGGGGTGGCGGTCTGCGTCTCCCACATGTGGGCGTAGGCGTCGCCCCCCAGAACGATCTCCTTCCCATGGTAGTACAGCCGCTGGCGCAGGCTGGAGACGTTCATGGACTTTCCCCAGTGAATCAGGTCATAGCCGTTCCGCTCCCCCCGGAAGGCGGCGTCGTACACCGCTCTCTGCCGGGGGTACAGGGCGGGCTCGCCGAACAGGATGTCCATGGTGAGGTCGTCCGTCAGCCGGAGACACTCCACCCGGTCCCCCGGCAGCTCCTTGATCCGGCCGATCCGGTCTCCGTACCGCCGCAGGGGGCTGGCGTACAGGTCCATACACCGCAGCACGTTCCGCGCTGCCTTGGGCAGGCCGTTGTCTCCGTCCGGGTCCAGCGGGCCGGAATCGGCGGGGGGCGCATAGGGGGTCAGCAGCTCGCCCACAGTGACGGTCTCCAGCACCCGGCCCAGACCACCGATGTGGTCCCGGTGGAAGTGGGTGACCAGCAGGATATCCAGATGCGCCACACCTTGACTTCGCAGGAAATCCCCGGCAAAGATCCGGCAGGAGCGGGGGTCCTCCACCGGCGGGTGGTCGTCCCGCTCCAGGCTGTCGTGGCCGCAGTCCACCAGCATGGAAAAACGCAGTCGTTCCCCCTCCATCTCCCGGACCAGGATGGAGTCGCCGTTGCCCACGTTGATGAAGTCCAATACCAGCATGTCCAGCCCCCCTGTTCGATTGTTGCTATTACAATATCACAAGGCGCCGCCCCAGGCAATCGAAACCGCAAACGATTGCCGCCAAATTTTTGTCTTAAATTTTGACGTTCTGATAAAAGGGACCCTGCGGCACAACGCCGCAGGGCCGCTTCTTCTCCAGTTCACAGGCTCCGCAAGGCGTCCACCAGGGCGGTCTTTCCCTCCGTCCGGGCGTCCTTCATCTTGATGATCCTGGCGGGGGTTCCGGCCACCACCGCGTTGGGAGGGACGTTCTCCGTCACAACAGCGCCCGCGGCCACCACAGCCCCGGCGCCGATCCGCACCCCCTCGATCACCACGGCGTTGGCGCCCACCAGGACGCCGTCCTCCACCACTACCGGGGTGGCGGAGGCGGGCTCCACCACCCCGGCCAGCACGGCTCCGGCGCCGATGTGGCAGTCGTCTCCCACCGTGGCCCGTCCGCCCAGGACAGCCCCCATGTCGATCATGGTGCGTTTGCCCACCACAGCACCGATATTGAGGATGGCCCCCATCATGATGACGGCACCCTCGCCGATCTCCACCTTCTCCCGAATGATGGCCCCGGGTTCGATCCGGGCCTTGAGATCTTTCAGGTCCAGCAGGGGCACGCCGGAGTTCCGGCGGTCGTTCTCCACCACGCAGTCGGTGATCTTCTCCCGGTTGTCCTCCAGGATGGGCGCCAGCTCGGCCCAGTCCCCAAAGACGATGCGGCTCTTTCCCTCACCGAACACTTCAGCGGATCCGAAGTCCACCGGAGCCGACAGGTTGACGTAAATCTTTACTGGGGTCTTCTTGGGGGAATCTGCGATATAGTTGATGATTTCCTGTGCATTCAAAGCCATCACGCTCCAAACAAGATTTTTTGCAGGTCATAGACCCCTTTGGGCCGCCCAGGCAGCAGCCGGGCGATGTGCAGGGCCCCGTTCACAAAGATCTGGCGGCTGGCAGCCCGGTGGGTCAGCTCCAGTTCCTCATCCGGCCCAAAGAAATGGACCGTGTGGGTCCCGGCCACGGTGCCGCCCCGGAGTGCGTGGATGCCTACCTCATCCTTCTCCCGGCGGCCGCAGTTCCCCTCCCGGCCATACACCGGCCGCAGGCGGTGCTGGGGATCGACAGCTTCCAGCAGCAGCTTTGCGGTGCCGCTGGGGGCGTCCGCCTTCTGGCTGTGGTGGGTCTCGGTGATCTCGATGTCAAAATCCGGCCCCAGCACCGGGGCGATGACCTGCAGGGCCCGGGCCAGCACCGCCACCCCCAGGGAGTAGTTGGCGCTCCACAGCACCGGGGCCGCAGAGCCCAGGGCAAAGAGACTCCCCTTCTCCGCCTCCGTATACCCAGTGGTTCCAGAGAGGAGTGGCGTCCCCGTCCGGCGGACATAGGAGGCGACCTCCGGCAGAGCCTCCGGGCGGGAAAAATCCATCACCACGTCCGCTACACGCCCCAGTCTGCCCAGCTGGCCCAGATCGTCCCGGCCGAAGACGGCCTCAATCTCATCCCCGGCGGCCGCAGCGGTCTCCCGGATCAGCGTCCCCATTTTGCCCCGGCCGATCAAAATGATCCTCACAGCAGTCCCGCCTCCTCCAGCGTCCGGCGGAGTGTGGCGGCGTTGGCCTCCCCCATCTCGCACAGGGGCAGCCGCATGGGACCCACGTCCAGCCCCATCATATTCATGGCGGCCTTCACCGGGATGGGGTTCACCTCCAGGAACAGGTCGTTCATCAACTGCAGGTACCGCAGGTGGTTCTCCAGGGCCCGGGCATGGTTCCCGTCCAGCCAGTCCGCCACGATCTGGCGGCACATGGCGGGCATCACGTTGGCGTAGACGGAGATGACGCCGCTGCCGCCGATGCTGAGGATGGGCACAGTGATGTCGTCGTTGCCGGAGTACAGGGCGAAATCCGGTCCCACGCAGCGAGCGATCTTCATGGCGTAGGACATATCGCCGCTGGCTTCTTTGATGCCGGCGATGTTGGGGTGCCGGGCCAGCCGTTCCACCACGGAAACCGGGATGGAGCAGCCTGTACGGCCCGGCACATTATAGAGGATGCAGGGAATGTCCACCGCGTCCGCCGTCTCGGCGAAGTGGCGGTACATCCCCTCCGCGTTAGCCTTGTTGTAGTAGGGGGAGATCAGCAGCAGGGCATCCGCCCCCATGGACTGGTACAGCCGGCTCTTCTCGATCTGGGTGACAGTGCAGTTGGAGCCGCTGCCCACCATCACCGGCACCCGGCCGTCCACCACCCGGATGGTGTGCTCCACCACAGCGGCATCCTCCTCATGGCTCATCGTGGAGTATTCGCCGGTGGTGCCCAGGGTCAGGATGCCGTCGGTACCGGCGGCGATCTGCCGCTCTAGCAGCTCTGTCAGCATATCGAAGTTGACGCTGCCGTCCTGGCAGAACGGGGTGACCATGGCGACAATGGAACCTTGCAGATGTTCAAATTTCATGTGAGTGTCCTCCGTCTTTCTTTTTGTCCGTTGGTTGAAGCAACAAAAAAGTCGGTAGAGACACGCCCCTACCGACAGCTCTTTCACACCTCTGCACCCATGCAAAAAGCGGAGTTCCCTGTAAGCGGATAGCGCCCCCGCGGAAAATTCCGCGGACAGTCCCGTGGGTATTCCCCACGGACCCACCCCCTGCCCATACCTGACCAGGGAGTTCGGCGGACTTGCCTCCCCCACGATCCTCGCCCGTCGGCTCCCATGGTCTCGTCGCATCCGCGCCTCTATCTCATTTTCTGGTATCATACCATTACATTCTCCCTTTTGGCAAGGGAAAAAACGGAAAAAAGCGCGTCCGGCAGTCCCGTTTCCTTGTCAAAAGGGACGAAAAATCCCGGTTCCTCTGGTCACCCGACCGTGTCTGTGGTATGATATGATTATTAATGTCATCTCAGAAGGGGAGGTCCTGTCCATGTCCGCCGTCGATTACCGCCGTGCCCTGCACCGCATCCCGGAGCTGGATAACCAGCTGCCGGAGACGGTTCAGCTGGTCCAGCGCATTTTGGCCCCGCTGCCCTGCCGGGTGTTCTCTCCCATCACCGGCAGCGTCTGCGCCTGGTTCGACGCAGGGAAGAGCGATGCCGTGGCATTTCGGGCGGAGCTGGACGCGCTTCCGGTGACGGAGGCCACGGACCTGCCCTACGCCTCTGTCCATCCCGGGCGGATGCATGCCTGCGGCCACGATGCCCACACCGCCATGGTCCTGACCCTGGCGGAGTATGCGGCGGAGCATCTGGCCGAGCTGCCCCGGAACGTGCTCTTCCTCTTCCAGCCGTCGGAGGAGACCACCGGCGGCGCCGGAAAGCTGTGTGAGAGCGGCGTGCTGGATCGCTACCGGGTCCGCCGGATCTTCGGCCTGCACCTGTGGCCCGGCCTGGAGGCCGGGACCATCGCCTCCCGCCCCGGCCCGCTGATGGCACGGTCCAACGAGGTCACCGTCACCGTAGAAGGCCGCAGCGTCCACATGTCCCGGGCGGACGAGGGGCTGGACGCCCTGACGGCGGGCATCTCCTACCTCCAGCGGGCCTATGACATGATGGAACAGCTGCCCCCGGACCAGCCCCGGGTGCTGCGGTTCGGCAAGATGGTCTCCGGCACAGTCCGGAACGCCATCAGCGGCCGCACCGTGCTGGAGGGGAGCCTGCGCACCTACCGGGAGGACACCTTCCGTTTCTGCCGTCAGCAGCTGAAGGACATCGGCCGGTCCGTGGCAGCGGAGACCGGCTGCAGCCTGGACGTCCACCTCAGCGAGGGTTACCCCGCCGTGTGGAACCACGAAGAGCTCTATCAGAAGATCGCCGCCCAGCTGGGCGATAACGCGCCGACCCTCATGGAAAAGCCGGTGCTGGCGGCGGAGGACTTCTCCTTCTACCAGCAGTATGTGCCGGGGCTGTTCTTCTTCCTGGGCACCGGGGATACCCCCCAGCTTCACGCCCCGGACTTCACCTTTGATGACGAAGCCGTTCTGCCCAGGGGCGTGGAATTTTTGAAAAAGCTGCTGATGCTGCCGTGAGGACAGGCAAAATCATACGCAAAAGGCCGCCGGAGGGGATCCCCTCCGGCGGCCCTGCTTTCTCTTTCCGCCCGCGGTCAGTTTGTTGTCTCCGCCTCGTAGCGGACATAGGCCATATAGGTGGTTCCGGTCCCCTCATCCCAGCAGCTCTGATAGACATAGATCTGCCCCGGCCGCTCCGGGTCGGCATAGTAGGGACAAAGCTCCCCGGTGTCCGGCAGCTCCGCCTCTCCAGCGTAGGAGAATCCCTCCGGGCACGCCTCCGGATGGCGGCCCACGCCGCCTGCCTGCACATACACCGTGCCATCCACCGTGACAGTGATCGCCGCTGTCTCCGGCTCAGAATCGTCTGTGCCGTCTGATGCACCGTTCACCGTTCCGCCGGACTCACCGACCTCCGCCGTGTCCTCCGTGGCGGCAGAGGCGCCGCCGCTTCCAGTGGCTCCGTCCCCCATGTTCATCTGTGACAGGAAGAATGTGGAGCCCACGATCATCAGCGCCAGGCAGGCCGCCACCGCGCCGGTCCAGGGGAATTCCCGCTGCTTGCGGTACGAGGCGGGCGGCGGCGCGGCCTCCCGGATGAACGCATCCCGGATATCTCCCACAGCATCCAGCAGCTGTTCCCTTGTCATAGGGTGAATCCCTCCCTCTCCAAGTGTTCCCGCAGGTCCTGCCGCAGGCGGAACAGCGCCGCGGAGACCGTCCCCCGCCGCCTGCCGCTCCAGGCGGCCAGCTCCTCCACGGAGCAGAGATACCAGTACCGCCGGACAAACAGCACCCGCTTCTCCTGGGGCAGGGATTCCAAAAAGCGGTTCAGGCTCTCCGCCAGGGCGGCGGCCTCCACCTCCTGTTCCACGCCGCCGGAGGCGGGCAGGCAGTCCCCCAGCTCCGTCAGCGCCAGTTCCGCCTGTCCCTGCCACCGCTTCTGGGCCCGCAGGGCCCGCCAGCGGTCCAGGGACAGGTTCCGGGTGATCTTCCCCAGGAACGTATCCAGCCTGCCGGGGCGGCTGGGCGGCATGGCCTCCCAGGCCCGCAGCCAGGTGTCTCCCACGCACTCCTCCGCGTCCTCCCGCAGGGCCAGGATGCGGAAGGCGATCTGGTAGCAGTAGCCGCCGTACTTGGCGCTGCTCTCCGCAATGGCCGCCTCGTCCCGCTCCCAGTACAGCTCCACGATCCGGGCATCCTCCAATGCCGTCCCTCCTCTCCACTTCTCTACACGCAGTTTCCGCACAGAGCTTACATGTTGTTTTGATTTTACCATAATCTTTTCGGAATCGGAATGGTGTTCTGACGGGAAACCTTGATTTGTTCACACTTTTCCTGTATCATGGGTTTCAATTCGGCCCATCTGAAAAAGGAGGAATTGGGTTTTTATGCCATTTTCATTTGACTTCGGAGGCTTTGACCCCAGTGCTTTCGGCGGTTTCAGCGGCGGGGACGCCTCCCAGCCCCAGCGTCCCAAGCGGGAGCGGAAGCCCCGCAAGGCCATTGGCAACGCCTTCACGCGGACGCTCATCAATCTGGGCGTGACGCTGCTGTTCGGCCTGGGGTACTTTTACTTCGAGCTGCCCGCCCTGAACTTCCACGCGGAGGAGTTCTATGTCTTCGTGTTCCTGCTGTGCGCGGTGTACTGCGTGTGCGCCGTGCTCACCTCCGGCTTTCAGGGGGAGGGCGTGAAGGGGTACTTCGGCTTTGTGAAAAAGCAGTGCACCATCCCCTTCCTGGTCCTGGTGGCTCTGATCGCCGCCATCATCATCGGCGGCCTTACCTCTTGGGTGGTAATCCGGGCCGGAAGCTACAGCAAGCTGCTTTCCATCAAAGATGGTGATTTTGCTTCCGAGGTGGAGGAGATCTCCTACAATCAGATCCCCATGCTGGACGAAGACTCCGCCGCGCGCCTGGGCAGCCGCAAACTGGGCGAACTGGCGGATATGGTCTCCCAGTTTGAGATCCTGCCCTCCTACACCCAGATCAACTACCAGGGTCGCCCGGTGCGCGTGACTTCCCTGGCCTATGGAGATCTGGTCAAGTGGTTCACCAACCGCTCCGCGGGCCTGCCCGCTTATCTGATTATCGACATGGTGACCCAGGAGGCGGAAGTGGTCCGCCTGGACGAGGGGATGAAATATACCACCGCCGAGCATTTCGGGCGGTATCTGCCCCGCCACCTGCGGTTCCACTATCCCACATATATGTTTGCCGATCCGGTGTTTGAGATCAATGAAGAGGGCGAGCCCTACTGGGTCTGCCCCCGCATGGTGAAGACCATCGGCCTCTTCGGCGGCACGGACATCCAGGGGGCCGTTCTGGTGAACGCCGTTACCGGGGAGAGCCAGTATTATGAGGAGGTCCCCAACTGGGTGGACCACGTCTATGACGCGAATCTGATTATGGAGCAGTACGATTATTACGGAATGTACCACAACGGCTTTATCAACTCCATTTTCGGCCAGCGGGATGTGACGCACACCACAGAAGGCTACAATTATATTGCCATCGGGGATGACGTGTATATGTATACCGGTGTCACCTCTGTGACATCCGACCAGTCCAACATCGGATTCATCCTCTCCAACCAGCGGACCAAGGAGACGCACTTCTATTCTGTCGCCGGCGCCACAGAGGCGTCCGCGCAGGCCAGCGCCATGAGTCAGGTCCAGCAGATGCGTTACGTGGCCACCTTCCCGTTGCTGCTGAACATCGCCGACCAGCCCACCTACTTCATGTCCCTCAAGGGTGAAGACGGTCTGGTGAAGATGTACGCCATGGTGAACGTCCAGCAGTACAACATTGTAGAGACCGGCAGCACCGTAGCGGAGTGCGAGGCCAATTACCGCCGGGCACTGGCCGACAGCGGCCTCATCTCCGACGGGGATGCGGAGGCTGTTCCCTCTGACCAGGAGGAGATCAGCGGCGCCATCGCTGAGATCCGCACCGCTGTGCTGGACGGCAATTCCTACTACTTCCTGCGGCTGGAGGGACAGGACACCTTCTACGCCGTCAACGCCGCGGAGAACCCCCTGGCGGTGATCCTGAATGCCGGGGATCAGGTGACTATCGCCTACACCGCAGGGGAGGGCGGCGGCATTCTCTCCGGCACCTCCGTCGCCCGGGCCGGAGAGACCCCCGTGACCTTCACCCCGGAGGAGGCGCCAGCTGATGCCCCCGCCGAAACGGGCCAGCCGGCAGAAGATGCTGCCTCTCCCAATCAGCCCACCTGAAAATGCAGTCTCCCAGCAGGCCCCGCCGCAGATTGCGGCGGGGCCGCTTTCTTTTCGGTGCCTCCCTTTTTGTGGAAACTGCCGTTGACATCCCTTTTTCATCCGGATATACTGAATTTCATGAACAAAAAGGAGCGTGAAAATCCATGGACCTGACTCTGAACAATGCCGTTATGGGCGTGGAGCTGTCCGGCATCCGGCAGTTCACCTATCTGGTGCGGGATACCCCCGGCGCCTGCGCCCTGACCATCGGCGAGCCAGATCTGAACACCCCCGACATCATCAAGGAGGCCGCCAAGGCCGCTCTGGACGCCAACGATACCCACTATCCCCCCGGCAACGGCTATCCCTACGCGCTGGAGGCCATCTCCAAATTCGAGGCTGAGGCCCATGGCCTCCACTACGCCCCCAGTGAGATCATCCTGACGGTGGGCGCCACGGAGGCGCTGTTCGCCTCCTTCTCCACCATCCTGAACCCAGGGGACGAGGTCATCATCCCCACCCCTGCCTTCGGCCTGTATGACTGAAGGCCGCCATCACCGACAGGACCAAGGCCATCATCCTGACCTCCCCCAACAATCCCACCGGCTGCGTCTACACCAAGGAGACCCTGGACGCCGTCCACGCCATCCTCCGGGACAAGCCCATCTTTGTCCTGTGCGACGATGTGTACCGCACTCTGACCTACTGTGAGGACTACCACAGCTTTGCTGAGTACCAGGACATGCGGGACCGGATCATTGTGGTCCAGAGCTTCTCCAAGCCTTATGCCATGACCGGCTGGCGCCTGGGCTACTGCATGGCGGACGCCAAGCTGATGGACCGGATCCAGGTGTTCCACCAGTACTGTGTCACCTCCGTGCCCTCCTTTGTCCAGCGGGCCTGCGTCACGGCCCTGGAGACGGACACCAGCGATGTGGTGGAGATCTTCCGCAGGCGCCGGGACTACGTCTACCAGCGCCTGGTGGACATGGGCTCCCGCGGCTCTTTTGATTGGTCAGAGCATCCAAGCCTCTCAGCCGGACTGAGCGCAAATCGCTCACTTCCGTTTCTTTTTCGCGTGGTGCATATTGTACAGGGACACGCAGATGGCGATGACACCGGCCATCAGTCCAACCCATACATTTTGCAGGCCGTGGCCCACAAGCCAGTTATACAGGAACGACAGAGGCGGAAAAGCCCCCAGGATCGTCATAATCACTCCGGCCGCACAGGCCAGTGCCACCACTTTGATTATATACAGAACATTCTTCATCTGAGCCTGCCCCCCAGTCTGTATCCGTCAGTTCCCTCCTGATTTCTGTATGGTATTATGCGCAGCGGATGTTGGCAAGCGTTCCGCGGATTTTCCCTCCGGCCGTATTTCGCCTCCCCCATACACCCGGAGCACACACAGGATGGGAGATCACGATCCCCCGCCCCTTTCGCCGCCGCACATCACTTCTGCCGATTCGCCAGCTCTTTCCGGATGGCCTTGGTCAGGAGCTCCTGGCCCTCCGGCGTGCGGAGAGTATCCAGCACCGCGGTGCGCAGTGCCTCCTGGAATTTCTTGCTGGTGAGGAACGCGTCGAACATGGTGCCGCCCTCCCCGCCGGAGGACGCCGCCACCGCCGGCTTCACTGCCGCCCGCCTGGGGGCCGGAACCGGGGCGGGCTCGTCCAGAAACGCCCCGTCCATCCAGTCGGACATCTGGGTGGTGTCGTTGGTCTCTCCCCGAAGATAGAAGAGGGACACGCCGAAGTAGGACGCCAGCTTGTTCTGCTGGTCCTGGGTGGGGGTCTGGCGGCCCGTCTCAAACTTTTCAATCGCCGTGCGGGGGAAGCCCAGGGCGGCGGCAAGAGCCGGACGGCTCAGGCCCCTGGCGGTCCGCAGCTCCTCAATGCGCTGTGCCAAAGTTACCATAAAAATCTGCCTCCTTGCTGAATGTCTATTGTATCCGGTCCCCGCCGCTCTGTCAATGCGGCGGGACTTTTCTTTTGGCTGCGGCTGTGATATGATAGCGGTTCAGAGAAGGAGTTGATCCCATGGAGCAGGAGCACAAGCGCCGCCCCCGGTACAAGGGCACCCACCCCCGCACCTTTCAGGAGAAGTACAAAGAGCATGACCCGGAGAAGTACCGCTCCGATGTAGAAAAGATCATCGAGAGCGGCAAGACCCCGGCAGGGATGCACATCCCCATTCTGGTAGACGAGATCCTGGAGGTCCTTCAGATCCAGCCGGGCCAGACCGGCTACGACGCCACGCTGGGCTACGGCGGCCACACCCGCCGGATGCTGGCACAGCTCCAGGGGCAAGGACACCTATATGCCACGGACGTGGACCCCATCGAGATGGAAAAGACCCGCGCCCGGCTGGCATCTGCGGGCTTCGGGCCGGAACTCCTCACCATCCAGCATCGGAATTTCGCCGACGTGGACCAGGTGGCCCCCGGCGTGCTCTTCGACTTCGTGCTGGCGGATTTAGGCGTCTCCTCCATGCAGATCGACGACCCGGCCCGGGGCTTTACCTTCAAGCAGGACGGTCCCCTGGACCTGCGGCTGGACCCCTCCTCCGGCGTCACCGCGGCGGAGCGGCTGCGGCAGCTGGACCAGGAGGAGCTGGAGAACCTGCTGGCGGAAAATTCCGACGAGCCCTACGCGGACCGCATCGCAAAGGCCGTCATTCAGGTGTTCCGCCGGGGCGGCACTGTGGATACCACCCGCCAGCTGTACGCCCTCATTGAGGGGGCGCTGTCTTTCCTCCCCGCCGGGGAGCGGAAGGAGGCGGTGAAGAAGTCCTGTCAGCGGACCTTCCAGGCGCTGCGGATCGACGTGAACAGTGAGTTCGAGGTGCTGTACGCCTTTCTGGAAAAGCTCCCCCATGTGCTGAAGCCCGGCGGGCGGGCGGCCATCCTCACCTTCCACTCCGGCGAGGACCGGCTGGTGAAGCAGGCCTTTCGCCAGCAGTACCGGGACGGGCTGTACAGCGA
>PPYF01672868.1_pt1 | contig 14991 bp, 14 predicted proteins | sample 1559871 | NCBI WGS metagenome assembly PPYF01 (sample SAMN08240021, study PRJNA423297) | Human gut metagenome, whole genome shotgun sequencing project. | reverse complement strand
AAAAAGACACAGATGGAATAATGTCCCAAGAAAAAGGTATCTTCATTAACCGACACCGCAATGTGCTAAGCTTCTCGCTAGGAGTTATTTTCTAAAGTAGGAAGCTTCCTCTAAGTAGATATCATAATGCCACATTTATATCCTTTTCTTTCCTCAAAACGCCCTTATCTTCAACTCTTTCAGCAGCTTCAGACCTTACTACACGACAAAAAGAAAGTCATATATCTTTTTTCCGTAACCTCACCAAATATTTTCCTCTAAATAATTTCCTTATATTCTAAAATTACTTAACTTTGTGAACTCAGAATCGAATATCGCACATAAACTTATTATAAAAAGAAATGAAAAGAGACGATTTGATTTTCGACATTATCGAAAAAGAGCATCAACGCCAGCTCAAAGGTATCGAGCTGATCGCATCCGAAAACTTTGTTAGTGACCAAGTAATGCAAGCCATGGGTTCTTGCCTTACCAACAAGTATGCTGAAGGGTATCCCGGCAAGCGCTACTATGGCGGTTGCGAAGTGGTAGACCAGAGCGAACAAATCGCTATCGACAGACTGAAACAAATATTTGGAGCAGAATGGGCTAATGTACAACCTCACTCCGGAGCACAGGCTAATGCTGCTGTATTTCTGGCCGTTTTGAATCCGGGTGATAAATTTATGGGATTAAATTTGGCCCATGGTGGTCACTTGTCACATGGTTCATTGGTTAACACATCCGGAATTATTTATACTCCGTGTGAATACAACCTGAACAAAGAAACAGGTCGTGTAGATTACGATCAGATGGAAGAAATCGCATTACGTGAAAAACCCAAAATGATTATCGGTGGCGGTTCTGCATATTCTCGCGAGTGGGACTACAAACGTATGCGTGAAATCGCAGATAAAGTGGGAGCCATCCTGATGATCGATATGGCCCACCCTGCCGGACTGATTGCTGCCGGACTGTTGGACAACCCGGTTAAATATGCTCATATCGTCACTTCAACAACCCATAAAACCCTTCGTGGCCCTCGTGGCGGTGTCATCATGATGGGTAAAGACTTCCCTAACCCATGGGGCAAGAAAACTCCAAAAGGTGAAATCAAGATGATGTCACAACTTTTGGATTCTGCTGTATTCCCTGGTATACAAGGTGGCCCGTTGGAACATGTCATCGCAGCCAAAGCTGTTGCATTCGGTGAATGTTTACAGCCGGAATACAAAGAATATCAAACACAAGTAAAAAAGAATGCAGCCGTATTGGCACAGGCTTTGATTGACCGTGGCTTTACGATCGTTTCCGGTGGTACAGACAACCACTCCATGCTGGTAGACCTGCGTACCAAATACCCTGATCTGACAGGCAAAGTAGCAGAAAAAGCATTGGTTGCTGCTGATATCACTGTAAACAAGAACATGGTCCCATTTGACAGCCGTTCTGCTTTCCAAACTTCAGGTATCCGTTTGGGAACTCCCGCTATCACAACTCGCGGAGCAAAAGAAGACTTGATGTTGGAAATCGCCGAAATGATTGAGACAGTTCTTTCAAACGTAGACAATGAAGAAGTAATCGCACAAGTTCGTGCACGCGTAAACGAAACAATGAAGAAATATCCTATTTTCGCTTACTAATCAACGACTTCTATCAATATACTCATAAAAGACTTTGGAGTTTTTGAAAAAGCTTTATCCTTCTTCAAGAACTTCAAAGTTTTTTATAAAACATCCAGACCATTTAAAAAGAGTAATAGAAAAGTATTTTTATCAGCATTCCCCACAGAAATCAGTATAAATTTCTACCTTTGCAGACAATTTATCCGTTAATGACGAATGAAAGGAACTAAGAATCTGACTCAAGGCCCTATCCTAAAGCAATTGTTTACTTTGGCAATGCCCATTATGGCTACTTCATTCATACAAATGGCATATAGTCTGACCGACATGGCTTGGGTAGGAAGAATAGGAAGTGAGGCAATAGCCGCCGTAGGTTCGGTAGGAATTCTTACATGGATGTCCACATCTATCTCTCTTCTGAACAAAGTAGGTTCGGAAGTCAGCGTAGGACAAGCCATCGGGGCACAAAACGAGCAAGCTGCCCGTGCGTTCGCATCACATAATCTTACCTTGTCCTTACTTATATCATTGAGCTGGGGAGCATTGTTATTTATCTTTGCCACCCCTATTATCAGTATCTATGAACTAGAACCTCATATAGCCAAGATGGCTGTGGAATATCTACGGATTATAGCAACCGCCTTTCCATTCGTCTTTTTATCAGCTGCCTTTACAGGGATATTCAATGCCGCCGGACGAAGGTAGCGGCACTCAATACATTATTCGCTTTCGTCAATATGTTTCTCGGAAGAACCGCCACAGAACAAGGTGGTCATTTAGGGCTGATGGCACTCACCACCGGAGGACAAATCGAAGCTATCACCTGGAACACCTCCCAAGGCTTTTCTACAGCTCTCAGTGCCTTTGTAGCTCAGAATTATGCAGCGCGGCAAATCTCCCGTGTGCTGAAAGCCTATCGCACCACTTTATGGATGACATTTATATTCGGATCTTTCTGCACATTCCTTTTTATATGTTATGGAAACGAAATATTTTCTATCTTTGTTCCTGAAAAAGCAGCTTACGAAACCGGTGGTGTCTTTCTACGTATTGACGGATACTCGCAACTATTTATGATGCTGGAAATTACCATACAGGGCGTATTTTATGGAATGGGGCGCACCATGCCTCCTGCCGTAATCAGCGTCACCTGTAACTATCTGCGCATCCCGATGGCACTGTTGTTTGTATCATGGGGCTGGGGTTTGCCGGGTATTTGGTGGAGCATAAGCATCACTAGCACTATGAAAGGAATTATTTGTCTGATCTGGTTTATGCTTATCAAGAAGAAAGCTTTAAATTATCAGGCCGTTTAATGAACAATTTTTGCATTAAGTCATTAATATATTAAAATGAACATGATTATGAAAAAGACTAAAATTATGGCTTTATTACTGAGTGCTACATTAGTATTCAGTGGATGTGGTAACATGAATAATACCGCTAAAGGCGGTCTGATCGGCGGCGGCGGCGGTGCAGCATTGGGAGCAATTATCGGCGGAATAGCCGGACATGGTAAAGGTGCGGCTATTGGTGCGGCAGTAGGTGCGGCAGTAGGTACAGGTGCCGGTGTGTTAATTGGGAAAAAAATGGATAAAGCAGCAGAAGAAGCTGCTCAAATCCAAGGAGCACAGGTAGAACAAGTAACAGATAACAATGGCCTTCAGGCTGTAAAAGTTACTTTTGATTCCGGTATTCTCTTCAATACAGGAAATGCAGCCTTGAGTGCACAAGCGAAATCAGCCTTGAGCAAGTTTGCAAACAACGTATTGAACCAGAACAGAGATATGGATGTATCCATTTATGGATATACAGACAACCAGGGCTGGAGAAACAGTACAGCTGAACAAAGTATCCAAAAAAACCTCAATCTGTCACAAGAACGCGCTCAAAGTGTGGCTAGTTATCTGTTGGGTTGCGGTGTAAGTAATTCCCAGATCAAGTCCGTAGAAGGCTTGGGTCAAGCAGATCCGATAGGTAATAATGACACAGCCGAGGGACGCCAGCAGAACCGTCGTGTAGAAGTATATATGTATGCCAGCCAACAGATGATTCAGCAAGCGGAAGCAGGAACACTGAAATGATATCAATGACGTTATTGTAGAGCGTATCCAATACGCCCGAACCAACGGTCACAACATTGGAATAACATATAAAATAAACCAATTTCGGACAGGTTATTTCTGCCCGAAATTGGTTTTAATACACAAGCATGAAAAAAAAGATTTTAAAATTCATCCGCAATCTGCTGCTTTTTTTCTTTGGTTCTTCCATTCTCGCAGTTATCGTTTTACGATTTATTCCGGTTTACTTTACCCCGTTGATGTTTATCCGTACTACCCAGCAAATCATTCATGGAGAAGATATAAAGTGGAAACACTCTTGGCTACCTAAAGAAAACATATCCCCTCATCTGTCTATGGCTGTTATTGCCTCTGAAGACAATCGCTTTGCCGAGCATAATGGTTTTGACTTCAAAGAAATAGAGAAAGCCTTAAAAGAAAACAAGAACCGAAAACGCCCTCGAGGTGCCAGTACTATCAGCCAACAGACAGCCAAAAACATTTTCTTGTGGCCTGCTTCTTCTTGGATCAGGAAAGGACTTGAAGTGTATTTCACCACCTTGATAGAACTATTTTGGAACAAGGAACGGATTATGGAAGTCTATCTGAACTCTATAGAAATGGGAAATGGTATCTATGGTGCCGAAGCAGTAGCTCGTGAACACTTTCACAAGAATGCCAGCAAACTGACACCGGAAGAATGCGCACTAATTGCAGCCAGCCTTCCCAATCCTCGCAAATTCAATTCAAGCAGACCTGGCAACTACATGCTTAAAAGACAAAAGAAGATACTTTATCTTATGAAATGCGTCCCTACATTTCCGCCCAAACAAGATACGTCCTCTACGGTTTCAAAGAAGAAAAAGAAATAACCCGCACCCCCGTGTGGGCTTTCTTATTTTTAGAGTATTCAAAGAGAGTCTGAGAATCTAGAATAACTTTCTTCATGACCGATGAAGCATGAAGCAAATGCAATTTACCATCCACCCAACAGGCAAATCCTGTATGCACCACATCCAGCCCTTTTATATTGGTAGTAATCGCTATGATATCCCCATTCTTTATGTCCAACTCCTCAGAAGAAACGTTCAGACTTGTTTTAGGAATATAAGAAACAGGAACATTTTTCCATTTTCTCTCTATTTCAATCATCTGGGATATCATGGAAGGATTATTTTTCAACCGGTGATAATTGTCAGAGTGTGTGGACATAAAATCCAAATTCAAGATTTGTGATACAGCAAGCCCTAATTCCCCTGTACGTTCATGTACAATTCCTTTCTGTTCGTTATCCTTAATCCAATCACTGAAGTAATGTAAACGCGAGACATAACCGGCTTGTTTTCCATTCCGATAGCGGATACACAGCAACGCTTTTTTGTAACTTTCAAAGTCACTTTTCCCATACTTGTCAGCGAGACTCAATGCAAGTACTGTTTCAACTAATGTGGTACAATCCACCTTATCCAAATGAACAACTAATCTCTCTTCATCTGTCCCATCCAATGTATTCGCTACGTATGGAACCCCTAATAGATTTTGGGCAAAAAACAATATCCTACAACTATCGGCCGGCAACCGGGCAGCTTTTTGAAGCAGACTCTCGACTTTTATACTGTCATTTTCTGATGCTGAAACGATACAAGGCATTATTCCTAAAATCATTCCCAGCAACCACGGATACAGCTTTCTCATATATTTTTTCTTATCTACCTGTTTTTTCTGCATGGCAACAAAGATAACACATAACTGAATGAATGCAAATTTTAAAAGAATGAAAAGATAAAAACATCCGCCATGACAAATTCAACACTTGCCATAGCGGATAAAAAAAGCTATATAGCACCTTTAAATCATGCAGTAAACTCTGTTCTTTCCAAATAAGCTATAACATCACCTTTATTAACTACAGCTCCTTGTTGGGCGCAAACTTCTACAATACGTCCTGTAAAATTAGCAAAAATCTTTTCATACTCTCCCCACGGAGTGGAAATATAACAGAACACTTCATCATGCTGGTATTTCCGTCCGACAAACGGTGCCATAGAAGGACCTTCCACGGAAACTTCCCATAAAATCTGCCCCTTATCCGGTGCAATAATAGGATCTGCCTTAGCACGCTTATATTTTCGGATCGTTTCCTCATCGAAGCCACTTTTTACCATAGCCGCATCCTGAGCACGTTGTAAATCATCCATAAAACGTTTCTTGGCTACACCCGATTTATAATCACGGTATTGCCGGTCATGCATAGCCAGTTCAAACAACTCTTCCTCATCCTCACCATATTCCCATCCATTATCATCCATCTCCTTACGGTACTTGTCCAGTTCATCAGGATAGTTCACCTGAGGATCTTCATCAGTGAATTCGTAGCCTTTACTTTTCGCCAGTTCGATTATTTCAGGAGCCAACGCACCCGGCAATTTTCCACTTTTTCCCAAAATCATATCCCATGTATGGTTATCAATCATCGTCCATCTCTCCTCTCCCTTCACCAATTGCATAACATTCATCAAAGCCACATTCTTCACATATTGGCTAAACGGTGTTACTAAAGGTGGATATCCCAATTTCGGCCATACGTATTCCACTTCTTCAAACAGCATCACTACCAAATCATCCAAACTCATAGGTTCCTTTCCCTGTCCTTTCAGAATCAGATTGATGCCCGAATGCACCCCTTTCAGATCGGCCATCATTGAACCCATCATGCCACCGGGAAGTCCACATCCCAGCAGCAAGGAAGACATATGTTTGTTGGTAGGATCAATAAAATATCCCAAAAAATCATCAATAAATTCCTGCGTCATGCTACGCGCTTTCATATAAGCCTTCATATTGATTTCAGGTACCTGAAAACCTGCATTTTTCAACATAGCCTGTACAGAAATTACGTCAGGATGCACTTTTCCCCATGACAACGGCTCCATAGCGACATCAATGATATCCGCACCATTCTCACAAACTTCCAAAATAGATGCCATAGATAACCCAGGACCGGAATGTCCATGATATTGTACAATGACTTCAGGATGTTTATCTTTGATATTTCTCACCAACTGCCCCAACATTTCAGGACGGCCGATACCTGCCATATCTTTCAAACAGATTTCGGGTGCCCCCGCTTCTATTAACTGGTCGGCAATATAAGAATAATAATCCACCGTATGTACAGGAGAATAAGTGATGCAAAGAGTGGCTTGAGGAATCATCCCCGCTTCTTTAGCATATTTTATGGAAGGAATAATATTACGAACTTCATTCAAACCACAAAAAATACGAGTAATATCCACTCCTTGCGCATGTTTTACCCTATACATCAACCGACGTACATCAGCTGGGACAGGATACATTCGCAATGCATTTAAACCACGGTCCAACATATGCGTCTGAATACCCGCCTCACGTAAAGGCTTGGTAAATGTACGCACTGCCTTGTTAGGATTCTCACCATACAGCAAGTTCACTTGTTCAAAAGCACCTCCATTAGTTTCGACTCGGGCAAAACACCCCATTTCAACGATTAGAGGAGCAATTTTGGCTAACTGATCAGCTCTGGGCTGGTACTTCCCTGATGACTGCCACATATCGCGGTAGACCAAACTGAATTTGATTTCTTTTTTCATAATTATTACTTGATTTAAAGGTGTCTTGTCCTTTTGCAAATATAACAAATGAATAAAAATAAAGTTAATATTCGAAGCTGTTTTTTAGCTTCCAAAAACATGTTTAATATCATATTGTAAACCAATAAAAACAAAAAGGCAGAGCAAAAGAATTTCACTCTACCTTTTTGATAATTTTCCCCCTTGGATTATACAAAATCACGGAGCTGTCCCTGCAAGCGTTGTCTGGTAAAAAAAATTCTGCTTTTTACAGTACCCAACGGCAATCCCAGCTTTTCGGCAATCTCACGATATTTAAATCCCGACACATGCATAGCGAATGGAATACGGTATTCTTTAGGAAGCAAACCGACTATACGATGTATTTCTTTCATGTCATAAGCTCCCTCGGTACTATCAAAGCCGGAATCCTGAGGCATACTTAAATGGTAGAGATTGTCTGTATGGTCCACAAATGTCTGGTCACGCACTATTTTCCTATAATTGTTTATAAAGATGTTACGCATAATGGTATACATCCATCCCTTAAAGTTTGTATCGGGGATATACTTGTCTTCATTATCCAGCGCTTTCAATGAAGTTTCTTGTAGCAGGTCATTAGCCTCCTCACGGTCGGCTGTGAGTTTGTATGCAAACCGAAGTAATTCTTCTTGCACACCCAGCAGGTTCTTTTTAAAACTAACGCTATTCATAAGTCTTTCAGTTTAGGTTCATATTCTTTTTCCATGCTCTCGGTAATGCAAGGATAGCGCATTTTAAATAGGTGTCAAAGAAAAAACTATCAAAATAGGGGGTAAAAACCGTCATTTATCAGTTTTTACCCCCTATTTTGATAGTTTTCAGGTGCTATTTAGCGTTGTTCCCCCTTTAAAATTGGTAAACAGATACTATATTTAACAGCTAAAATACGCGCCAAAAACACAGTACTACCTCCTATTATCTGGCAAATAAAGGCTTCCAGACCAAACAGATCACATATCCAATAGGCCAATCCCCCCACCACACAGGCCATTGCATAAATTTCTTTACGAAAAATAAGCGGAATTTCATTAATAAAAACATCGCGGAGTACACCACCTGCGGCCCCAGTGATACTACCCATGATTATAGCTACCCAAAAAGGATATCCGAGAGCAATACTTTTGCCTACTCCCACTACTGTAAATAGTGCCAGACCGATGCTGTCGAACAGGAAAAAAGTGTTATGCATATGAATCAGATACTTGCCGAAAGCAATTACCCAAAACAATGCAAGTCCTGTACATATTAAATATATAGGGTCGGTCATCCAACCCGGAGTCACATCTAGAAGCACATCACGGATAGTACCTCCTCCGATAGCCGTTGCCAAACCCACTACATATGCACCAAACCAGTCAAACTGTTTGGCAGACGCCAATCTGATACCACTGATGGCAAAGGCAAACGTGCCTATAAAATCTAAAACTTGAACAAATGTTAGCATAATGGTTGTTATTTGTCTGCAAAGTAACGAATAAATTCGATAAGAAAATATATTTTTGTGTTCAGAAAATAGCTTAAAATAAGATGAAAGTAACAATTATCGCAGGTGCACGTCCCAATTTCATGAAAATTGCCCCATTAATGCGTGCTATCAAGGCTGCAAAGGCAGCAGGAAAAAATATCACTGCCCGTCTGGTCTACACAGGTTCGGACGAAGATAAAAGTTTGGAACCTTCTCTGTTTACAGACCTGGATATGCCGCGTCCCGATGTATATCTGCATGTAGATAATACAGATTTTTTCCAGCGAATGGCAGGTATATTGGTAGCTTTCGCCCGCGAACTGGAACAGCATCCTGCACAGGTAGTACTTGTAGTGGATGACCTGACTCCTACTATGGCGTGCTCTATCGTAGCTAAAAAGAAAGGGATAAAAGTCGCTCATCTAGTGGCCGGAACCCGCTCTTTCGATATGGATATGCCAAAGGAAGTGAACAGCATGATAACAGATGGCTTGTCCGATTATCTGTTCACGGCCGGAATGGTAGCCAACCGCAATCTGAATCAAACAGGAACCGAACAGGCACATGTACATTTTGTAGGAAACATCCTGATTGATACGCTGCGTTATAACCGTACCCGTTTACAGCGCCCGGTAGCGTTCTCCATTATGGGACTGAAAGAAAAAGAATACCTCTTGCTAACATTGAACAAACATTCATTGCTAAACAAGGACACAACACTGAAAGCCATCTTCCGCACTATACTGGAAAAAACAGACAAGCCGATCGTGGCGCCGCTCCATCCTTGACATTCTGAATAAAGGAGAATGGCAGAAGGGACATTTGCCGGAACGTTGGGATGGACACGCTGCAGAAAGAATTGTACAAACATTGCTGGGTGAACATAACTAAAATGGAGAACCAATAAAAACACGGATGCCGCAGAATATCAAATTCTACGGCATCCGTGTTTTTATTGGTTCTCCATCGATATCGCTTACACTCTCCTTTCTTACCAAGTATAATTCAAACCAAAACTAAGCAATTCCTGCAACTGGAAATAACTCTTGTTATCTTCTGTCAGTATCACACCGTCATCATAACGCGCATGAACAAACAACTTAGTAGACAAATAACGGTTCAACACAAAATTAAATGTATTTTCCCAACTGGCAATTACGGTGTCATAAGTTGTAAAGTACTCCAATTTAGACTCCCACACAATACTGGGGATAATTGTCCAAGTCAGATTACCTGTAAATTTCGAACCGAAGAGATTCGCTGTTTTATGCCCCGGATCCACATTAAAAGCACCCGGATCAGTTATCTTATCATTGCTGATATACATAAAAGTATACGCCAGTGGAGATCCCAACAAAGACAATGAATAATTCTTCTTATTCTGCTTAAAGTCCATACCGAGGGTTATATCCAATTGGGCGGGAGACAGAAAATTAGAAATCATATCATTCGTATTCGTCTTATAATTTCCAAAGAACTGAGTCTTGAACTCGCCCGCCAAAGTATAATACCAGTTTTTGAAGGCTTTTACACCCAGTTTACTGCTTAAACGAAGCAAGTCGGCATTCGTCTTATACTTATGCACTGTATCTGACGGTGCTGTAACAAAACCCAATTTTATTTCCAGCTTATTTTCAAACTCTATACGCTGGCGGTCATCAAAATTAGCTTCCAGCACTAAGCCGGACAACAGCGCATTAGTACTTTCACCACCTTTATACCAGTTATCTGAAATATAATGTTGTGTGAACTGAACATACCCATTCCCCTTATGCGTCCAAAAGTTAGGGCGTACCACCAACAATTCATTATCCGTAGTCAAGCTTTCCACCGGTGTTTCCGGTTGAAGGAAACTTTTGATTCTCTCTTTCCTTGGTCTTTTTACTATCTGATTATTTTCCAGTGGTTTCAAATCAGCCAAATAAAGTTCGTTATTCACCAATCTGCCCGGATATTGCAAATAATAATTCCTTAATATATTATTCGACCAACGGTCGGCAGCGGCCAAGGTTTCCAAATCGGGCAGTTGATATATAGCTGCAGATGCAGAGTCACGCTTTCCCATATATAGCGAATCGACAGCTGTCATTATTTTCGTATCCGGACTCCATTTTATTTCAAAAATTTCTTTTATAGGAGCTTCATAATAAGTGGGCGGAACAAACAACTTATAAAAAGCCGGATTAGGACGTACCCGCCGGGGCGCCGGAATATTCAAATCATCCCACAGCCTGAAATAAGCAAAATAAGATGCGCTTAATGCAGACAATGAATCAGAATAGGCTTTCACAGCCGGATTTTCTTTCGTCTTGGCTATTTTCTGTGCCGGCACTTCTTCCATACAGAATACAGCAAGTATTATAGCCAAACATATACTTTTTCTCATACTAATTTTAGTTTTGTGCAAAAGTACACTTAATTTTCCTTTTCCCCAAAAACTGTTTCCTTTATATAGTAACGAATGATAAATTCAGTTTCATCAAATGATTTTTTAAAGCATATCCGACAATATTGAAAAAGATTTTGTAATTTTGCAACTTTGATAAATATTGCGATTTTGATAATTAAGAAAATAACATTTAAAAATATTAAGTCGTGGGAGAAACTAAGTATATCTTCGTAACTGGTGGTGTTGCCTCCTCATTAGGTAAAGGTATTATTTCATCATCAATAGGTAAATTACTGCAAGCCAGAGGCTATAATGTAACAATTCAGAAGTTCGATCCGTATATCAATATTGATCCGGGAACTTTGAATCCTTATGAACATGGTGAATGTTATGTAACGGTAGACGGACACGAAGCCGACCTCGATTTGGGACATTACGAACGTTTTTTGGGCATCCAGACAACTAAAGCCCAGATGTATTGGTATTGCGTACCGAGCACGAATTGAGCACAAACTTGAAAAAGAAAGTTGCTCTGTTCTGTAACGTAGATGAAAATGCTGTGGTGCAGTCTATCGATATGCCCACCATTTATGAAGTACCTTTGCGTATGCAAGAACAGGGACTGGATGTAACCATTCTCCAAAAGATGGGATTGCCCGTGGGTGAAACTCCAACCCTCGGTCCATGGAGAGATTTTCTAGATCGCCGTCATAAGGCAACTGAGAAAGTAAAAATTGGATTGGTTGGTAAATACGATTTGCAAGACGCTTATAAATCTATCCTTGAAGCCTTGTCACAAGCCGCCACTTACAATGACCGCAAAGCGGATATCCACTTCATAAACAGCGAGAAACTGACAGATGCTAATGTAGAAGAGCAGATTAAGGATATGGATGGTATCATCATCTGCCCGGGATTCGGACAACGTGGCATAGAAGGTAAGTTCGTTGCTATCAAATATGCACGTACACACAATGTACCGACTTTTGGTATCTGTCTAGGTATGCAGTGCATGGCTATTGAGTTTGCCCGTAACGTGCTAGGTTATACAGATGCCAACAGCCGCGAAATGGATGAAAAAACGCCACACAACGTGATAGACATTATGGAAGAACAGAAAGCTATCACCAATATGGGCGGCACTATGCGCCTGGGAGCCTATGAATGTATCCTTGACCAACACTCAAAGACTTTTGAAGCCTATAAAAGCGAACACATACAGGAACGCCACCGTCACCGCTACGAATTCAATAATGACTATAAGCAGGAGTACGAAAAGGCGGGTATGAAATGCGTGGGTATCAATCCGGAATCCGATTTAGTGGAAATAATTGAAATCCCGACATTAAAATGGTTCATCGGAGTACAGTTCCATCCCGAGTACAGCAGTACAGTATTGAAACCACATCCTTTATTCCTGTCATTTATCAAAGCGGCAATAGACAAATAAGAAACGAGAATTATAATATAATAAGGTAAACAAGTAAAAATGGACAAAAACACTTTAGTGGGATTCGCCCTGATTGGTGCAGTTGTGATAGGCTTCAGCATCTACAACCGTCCTTTGATGAAAAAGATTCGGGCATGAATTTCGCTTTCGAAGGAAAGAATGAAAATATTTTGACCGAGGATATGTATTTCCAACCTACCAACGTAACAGACAGCACTGTAACTATGCGTTTGGCAGCAAACAATGGAGGCTATATAGATTTCGATTACAAACTTTTACCGGATGCTTACATGGTGAATTTCACTATTCGCGCAAACGGCATGCAGAATTTCTTCCCTCCTGCCCTGAACACAGTCAATATAAACTGGCGTCAACGGGCACGCCAGCTTGAAAAAGGTTTCAGCTTCGAACAGCGCTATACTTCGCTCACCTACAAGCCGGTAGAAAAAAGTTCAGACTATCTGAACGAAATGAAAGAAGCAAAAGAAGATGTTACCGACCGTTTGGATTGGATTGCTTTCAAGAATCAGTTCTTCTCAAGCGTACTTATTGCCGATCAAGATTTTGATAAAGCTTCCCTAACCTCTACCCCCCAACAGGAAGGAAGCGGATATATGAAGAACTATACCGCGGACATGACAACTTTCTTTGATCCTACCGGAAAGCAGCCTACCGATATGCAGTTCTACTTCGGTCCGAACCATTTCAAGACTTTGCTGAACAGCAATGATCTAAGCCTTTCCCAAAAAGATTTGGAACTGGAAGACCTGGTTTATTTGGGCTGGCCCATTATCCGCTGGGTAAACCGCTGGTTCACTATTAATTTGTTTGATTGGCTCTCAGGGTGGGGACTGAGCATGGGTGTCGTATTGCTGCTGATGACGATTATTGTCAAAGTGTTAGTTTATCCGGCTACCTACAAATCATATATGTCCTCTGCCAAGATGCGCGTCCTGAAACCCTACATCAACGAGATCAACGCAAAATATCCCAAGAAAGAAGATGCTTTGAAAAAGCAGCAGGAAACGATGGCACTTTACAGCAAATACGGAGTAAGCCCTATGGGAGGTTGCTTGCCTATGCTGATCCAAATGCCGGTATTCATGGCTTTATTCTTCTTCGTGCCTAACGCTATTGAGTTGCGCCAACAAAGTTTCTTATGGGCCCCGGACTTGTCCACTTATGATGATATTATCAACTGGGGAACCAACATTCCTCTGCTGGGCAATCATTTAAGCCTCTTCTGTTTGCTGTTCAGTATCACCAATATTCTGAACACCATGTACACCATGAAGCAGCAGGATATGGGACAACAGCAAATGCCGGGTATGAAACTAATGATGTATATCATGCCAGTCATGTTTATTTTCATCTTCAACGGTTATTCATCCGGCTTGAACTACTATTACTTCATTTCCGGACTGATTGGTATCCTCACTATGGTGATTCTGCGCAAAACAACTGATGAAAAGAAACTCCTTGCCATGTTGGAAGCCCGAAAAGAAAAGAAGAGCCAAAAGAATGGCGGCAAACCGGGTGGCGGACTGATGGCTAAACTGGAAGCTTTACAAAAGGAGCAGGAACGACTGCAACAAGAAAGAATGAATAAAGGGAAAAAATAACGAGTTTACACTTCCTTAAAAAAACAGCGAAGACCGGCATATATAAAAAAACAGCGGTCTTTGCTGTTTTTTTATATATGCCGGTTACCTCTATATTTGCTCTTCTTTGCAAAGACACCCTTCCACAGACACACAAAGAAACAAAACAAATATGCAGGAACATTTCACATCACCGGCTTTTATACGTATTTTTGCAATCAGTTAATCATCAAAAACAATTTTTAGATATGAATAAATCAAGCGCAACCATCATGGCAGCAGCACTTATGCTAGCTTCTTCCTGTACCGAAGTGAAACAGGAAGGACAGGGCTACGAGCCCATTATAGGCAAGCAAGAAATCACCATCAAAGACGGTCGTCTTACCCCCGAAGCCCTGTGGGCAATGGGACGCATAGGCAGTCTGAGTATTTCCCCCGATGGCAAACAAATAGCCTACACCGTAGCCTATTATAGTGTTCCCGAAAACAAAAGCCATCATGTAATTTACGTAATGGATGCCGATGGAAAGAACAACACCCTGCTTACTCAAACAGCATGGAATGAAAGCGAGCCTCAATGGATAAAAGGCGGAACAAAAATCGCATTCTTATGCAATGAAAGTGGTGGCAGCCAAATTTGGGAGATGAATCCTGACGGTACGGAACGCCGTATCATTTCCGATTTCAAAGGAAACATAGAAGGATTCTCTTTTTCACCGGATGGCAAAAAGATTCTTTTCATCTCACAAATAAAATACGGCCAACGCAC